>OLPX01000017.1_pt1 | contig 201712 bp, 170 predicted proteins | sample 1672491 | NCBI WGS metagenome assembly OLPX01 (sample SAMEA3136692, study PRJEB25190) | human gut metagenome | biome: human gut; feature: human-associated habitat; material: faeces | place: Austria | collected 2013
ACTGGCAGAAAAAAATTATATTTTTTTGATTGTCTACTTGACGGGAAGCAGTTCACGGGCGTTTGCCCGGGGCCTTTTTTATATTTGCGGCAGCAGGCAAGCCATGCCGATATGAGTGGGGAAGTGCCGTGTTAAAAGGGCGAAGGCCGCGGCACCTGCGGTGCCTGACAAAATGGCGTTGACAAACCGTTTGGGGAGAGGTAGGATGGTTTATGTAGAATTTTTCTGTCAATGGGAGGACGAAGATGGATATTAAGAGAATCTGGGCTGTGTATTTCAGCCCGACAGGAGGAACGAAGAAGGCGGTGACGGCCATTGCCGGAGGGCTTTCGGAGGAACTGAGACTGGAGCTTCAGGAGATTGATTTTACACTGCCGGAAAGCCGGGAAAAGATATATGCCTTCGGGAAGGAGGATCTGGCGGTTATCGGTACGCCGGTCTATGCAGGGCGTGTGCCCAACAAGCTTCTTCCGGATGTGGAGCGCTGCTTTACGGCTGCCGGAGCTTATGCGATTCCTGTCAGCGTGTATGGAAACAGAAGCTTTGATGACGGACTCATGGAGCTGAAACTGGTTCTGGAGAGTCATGGCTTTCGGACGGCTGCGGCTGCGGCAATTGTGAGCCAGCATGCATTTTCCAGGACATTGGCTGTTGGAAGGCCGGATGCCGAAGATTTGGAGGAGATCCGCGGCTTTGCAAAGCGTGTTGCCGATAAAATCAAGGCAGGGGAGCTTCCGGAGCATGTGTCCGTCAAGGGGAATGAGCCGGTTGGCCCGTATTATACGCCGCTTGCAGAAGACGGAACGCCGGCCAAGTTTTTGAAGGCGAAGCCGCTTACGGACGCGGACAAGTGCGACCGGTGCGGAATCTGCGCGCAGGTATGTCCCATGGGCAGTATTGACAGGGAGAACGTGACGCAGGTGACGGGTATCTGCATCAAGTGCCAGGCCTGTGTGAAGAAGTGCCCGAGGCAGGCAAAGTATTTTGTGGACGAGCAGTTTTTGTCCCATGTGCGGATGCTGGAGAAAAACTATACGGCAAGGGCATGCAATTCTTTTTTTGAAAATTGATTCCGGAAGCAGCCGGAGAGTATTTTTGGAAAGCCGGGGCGGCGTATTGCCCTGGCTTTTTCTTTTTATGTTTAATGTCGAAAAATGTCTTTTTTGGTTCGGCGGGCAGTGAGCCAGGCGCGCAGGGATGTTTTTGGGGCGGCCTGGGAGAGGCCAAATTTGCCGGAAATCTGACGGAAGATGGAAATTTACAAAGGAGGAAGCAGTGTGATGACACAAAGGAAAAGGGAAGTGAGTGATGGCGGAAGGCGGAAGCTTCGGACGGCCGCATATATCCGGGTTTCTGAGGATGGAAGCGGGCAGGAGGAGTCTTATGAGCTCCAGGAGCGTTATTTCAGGAAGGTTCTTTTGGAGGATCCCGGGATTGAGCCGGCAGGAATTTATGCGGACTATGGGAGATCTGGCGTGCAGGGGAAAAAGAGGCCGGGATTCCAGCGGCTCCTCAGGCATTGCAGGGCCGGGTACATTGACCGGATTATCTGCAAATCTATTTCGCGGTTTGCCAGGAATACGGCGGATTTTCTCGAGGCGCTTCAGGTCATAAGGGAGAGCGGCGCCTCGATTTTTTTTGAGAAGGAGAATCTGGATACCGGTGCCATGGCCGGGGAGTTTGTGCTTACGGCGCTGGGAGCCATTGCACAGGAGGAGAGCCAGTCGGTTTCAGCCAATGTGCGGTGGGGCTTTCAGAAGCGGTACCCGAAGGGGGAGGCGAAGAATCTTGCGATTTATGGCTATCGATATTCCGGGGAGACGGAGGTGACCGCGGACGGCTACCGGCTTCGGAGCCTTGAAGTGGTGGAGAAGGAAGCTGCCGTTGTGAGGCGGATTTTTGAGGAAGCAGCGGCCGGGCATTCGTTCCGCCGGATTGCAGCGCAGTTAAATCTGGAGGGGGTTCCGGCCCCGGAGCATGTCTGGACGGAAAAGCACAGGCGGCAGCGCGAGGGGCGGCAGGCGCCGAAGGGGGCTCTGCGCGACGGGCTGTACGAGGGCTGGACGGGGCGTTATGTGGGGCAGATGATCCGGCTGGAGCGGTATGCCGGCGATGTGCTTCTCCAGAAGTCGTATTCGACTGGCTTCCTTCCGCGGGAATCCAGGAAGAACCGCGGCGAGGAGCCTCAGTTTTTCGTCAGCGGCCATCATCCGGCCATTGTGAGCCGGGAGTTGTTTTTAAAGGCAAAGGAGGCGGCAGACAGGAATTCGGAGCTGTTTTCCAATAAGAGCGGTGTGAGGAACTGCTATCCATTTTCCGGCAGGCTTGTCTGCGGCTTTTGCGGCCGTTTTTTTCATTCGAGAAACAGGAAGCACAGGCCCATCTGGTTCTGCCCGACGGCGGAGCTTCATAATGGAAGGAATGTGTGCCGGGCTGGCTGGGTGTATGAAGAAGAGATGGAAGCGGCACTCAGGCGGGCGGCCATGACGCGGTTCGGTGCATGGCTGGAGGACGGCTTCATCCGCCGCATGACGGAATGGCTGGAGACGGCCATGAGGACAGCATTTTCCGGCAGGGAGGCCATGTTTCTGGAACGGCAGATTTCCATGGCCGAAGGCGGCGACAGGGAGAGGCTTTTGAAGCAGAGGGAGAGGCTGGAACAGTACAGCGAGGAATTTGAGGCAGATCTTTTGTGCCGGGAGTCTGCGCTTTCATGGCTCCGGACGCTTCCGCGAAAGAGAGGCGGATTGCAGGCGTTTTTTGGCGGGCTCTGCGGGGAGTTTTTGAAGGCATTTGTTTTTTCTATTGAGATTTTGCCGGCAGGACGGTGCCGTGTGCTCTGGTGTGACGGCACGGTTACGGAGACAGAAATTGGAGAAGGTGAGGAGAGAAGCAATGGGTGAGACGGAAAGAAGGCGGGAGCAGCCGCAGGTGGCAGTGATCCCGGCCACGAGACGGGCTGTCAGGGCCGGCGGTCAGATCACAGGGGCGGGGCGGCTGCGTGTGGCGGCTTACTGCCGTGTTTCTACGGGGGATGAGAGCCAGCAGACTTCGTATGTGAAGCAGAAGATTTATTATACGGAACTGATCCGGAAGAAGGCGGAATGGGAGATGGCCGGGATTTATGCGGATGAGGCGATCACGGGTACTTCCAGAGCCAGGCGGCAGCAGTTTAATCAGATGATGGAGGATGCTGCCAATGGGCGCATGGACTATATTGTGACGAAATCTATTTCCAGATTTGCGAGAAATACGCTGGATACACTGGAGTGTGTAAGAAAGCTCCGGTCACAGGATCCGCCGGTTGGAATTTATTTTGAGAAGGAAAACATTGATACGCTGGACGCGAAGGGAGAGCTGGTGCTTACGATTTTGTCGGCGTTAGCCCAGGAGGAGAGCCGGTCGATTTCGGACAACATCCGCTGGGCGTTCCAGAAGAATTTCCGGGCCGGGCGGCCGGTGATCAACCTGAACCGGATGATCGGCTATGACCCGGGGCCGGATGGGGAGTGGGTGATCAATGAAGAACAGGCGCGGGTGGTGCGGATGATTTTTTCTGAGTATCTTTGCGGCTGCACGGCAAACGGCATTGCGGGGATGCTAAATGAAAAGGGGATCACGACGGTCTGCGGGAAGAAATGGCGGGCGGATTCTGTCCTGGACGTCCTGCGGAATGAGAAGTATGTGGGGGATTGTGAGATGCAGAAAACGGTCACGACGGATTTTCTGACCCACCATTCGCAGCCGAACCGCGGGGAGGCGCCCAGGTATTATGTGCGGGACCACCATGCGGCCATTATCGACAGGATGACATGGGAAAAGACGAAGGCCATGTTAAAGGCGCGGGAGCGGCATGCGAAGGGAAACCGGAAAATGGAGAAGAAGAAGCCTGCCACAAGGCTTTCTCATTTTCGGAATCTTGTCTGCGGGGAATGCGGCGCGCCGCTTGTCAGGAAGAGCGTCACGGCGGTCGCGGCCGGCTATGCGGATGAACGCTGCCTTTCCTGGCAGGGGCTCTCGGCGGAAGGCGCCCGGGAATCGTATTCCTATGCCTGTACGGTATGGCGCTGCCGGGAACAATGTGGTAGTCATAAAAGGCAGGGGCGGCTTTCCGACGGAGAAAGGGAGAAGGTAGAGACAAGGGGACGCTGTGGTTCGGCGGCGGTGTACCAGACGGCATTGGAGCAGAGTTTTATGGAGATGCTGTATGAGTTAAAGCGGGATTATGAGAAACGCGGCGAGGAGAGCTGGATTGTGAAGGAGTTTAAGCGGGCTTATGATGCGGAATGCCGGAAAGAGGGGCAGAGAGGCTGGGCCTGCGACCGCAGAGAGATTTTGGAAAGGGAGATTGCGGAGCGGGAAGCGGAGTATGGACGTGTGCACAGTGATTGGGAGAAGTGCGGCGGAGACGGCGCGGAATGGGAGTGCGCAGGGGAGACGGCAGAGGAACGGATGGAGCGCATCGGAAGGGAGATTGGTGAGCTGAGGGAAGAGTGTGATTTGTTGGAAGCCGGCGGCAGCGCAGCGGCCGGGCTTAAGAAGAATTTTGAGCTTTTCCTGGCGAGCGTCCTTTCGCTTCCGGAGGTGAACGCGGCCGGGGAACGGATTCTTGTGAACCGGGCAGACTTTGGAGGCGCAGACTGGAGAGTGCGGAAGAGAGAGGAGGATGAGCGGAAGAAGTCGGAAGATTTGGAAGGTGGCCACCAGGTCGAGGAAGATGTGGCGGCGCCGGATTTTTTGGAGTTTTCGCGGGTGCTTTATTTGAGTTTTGTGGTGAAGGGGAGTGTTTTTGGTGATGTGGCTGTGTATGAGACGAATTTTGGGGTGAAATTACGATGTTTTGGGAACAGCAGGCGGATTGAGGAGTTTTTGGGGTATCGGAAGAAGAGTGAGGATGGGAAGGTTGAAAGGTTGGAGTTTGTTTGGCAGGTGGAGGGGAGGAAGGTGAAGTATGTGAGGAAGAAGAGGTAGGAGTGGGAGATAGGGAGAGAGTGGTGGGAAGAAAATAGGAGTATGTAGAAGGTGTGAGAGTCCCTCTCATGGCTGTTGGCGGAAATTTGGCTGACGGGCGTGGGAGGGATTTTTTGTTGTGTGGGGGGGAGGGGGATGAGTGGGGAAAATTTGGGACGGGGGGAAGGGTAGAGGGATAGTGAGGGGATGGTGGGAGTGGAAAGAATGAGAGACTGAATAGTCGATAATGGTTGTCCTAAATGGAATAGTTGATGTTATGGCGGTGAGAATGAACATTTTAGAAGTTGATTAAGATTAGATTGTTTCTGGAACATGGATTTTGGATAGAGACAAGTGGTATCTGATATGAGCTGTAACAGATACAAAAAACAATAGAAAATGATGTGCTGTGGAGACCACGAAGTTGTAATTTGCTTGGAGAGCTTAGATAGCTTCAATGATTCGGAGAATAGTTGAGGTATAGAAAATTTTTCGGGAGAGGGAAGTTGCACATGGTGGAAAAGAGAAAGAAAATTTTATTTATAGTCGAAGCCATGGGAGGCGGTGTGTTCACATACATTGTGGATTTGGCGAATGAACTGGTTAATATTTACGATATGTATATTGCTTATGCGGTACGTCGCCAGACACCGGAAAACTACAGAGATTACTTTGATGGTAAAGTAAAGCTGATTGAAGTTAAAAATTTCGGGCGTTCTATCAATCCTATTAAAGATTTAAAGGCTTTCTTTGAAATTAGAAAAATAGCTGAACAAGTGCAGCCTGATATTATACATCTTCACAGCAGTAAGGCTGGAGCATTGGGAAGATTTGCTTTTAATGGAAAAACAGGTCTTCTGTTTTACACACCTCATGGCTACAGCTTTTTAATGAAAAACCATAGCGTTTTGAAAAGGCTGATATATCGAACTGTGGAAACTGTGTGCGGAAAACGCAATTGCACGACCATCAGCTGCAGTGAAGGCGAGCATCAGGAAACTTTGAAACTTACCAAGGATGCTGTTTATGTGAGTAATGGTATCAATATCAATGATTTGCAGAAAATGATGGATTCAGTAGGTGAGGTAGAAAAACATCCTTTTACAGTGTTCACCTTGGGGCGTATTTGCTATCAAAAGAATCCGAAAATGTTTAATGAGATTGCTATGGCTTTACCAGATGTAAAGTTTATGTGGATTGGAGATGGGGAACTTAGAGATGTGTTAACAGCCCCTAATATAGAAATTACAGGTTGGGCAAAACGGGAACTTGCCCTTCATCATTCTATAAATGGGGATGTTTTTTTGCTTACGAGTCTTTGGGAGGGGCTTCCTATCAGTTTGCTTGAGGCAATGTATATGAAGAAACTTTGTGTTGTTTCAGATGTTATCGGAAATCGAAATGTCATACATAATGATTTTAATGGTTATGTTTGCTGCAATGTAGATGAGTTTGTCAAAATTATTAAATCAGTGCAAGGCAAAGATGTATCAGGATTAACTGAAAGAGCATACAGCGATATTTTGACTCAGTATAACACGGGTGTCATGGCTGATAAATACAGTGAGATATATATGAATAAAATAACTGTCCGAAATTCTCGGGGGGGGGCACAGCATGAAGTAGTATTTCATGCTGTATGTTTTGACGCTGTTGCCGATGTCCGCTCTTTTAGAGAGGCGGTGGCGGCATGATAAAGCACAATCCATCTGTCGCCTCTATTGTGTATGCCGCTGACGATAAATTCGCAGAGATTCTTGGAGTATCGCTGGTTTCTCTTTATGAGAGCAGTAAAGACATGGATGATATTATCGTTTATATCTTAGATTCAGGAATCACGGATGCGAACAAGCAGAAACTGCTGTCCGTATGTAAGTTCTATAAGCGGAGTGATGCTGTTTTCATTCCGGGAAAGAATATCAGCGAGAAGCTGTCCATGAATGTAGCAGTAGACAGAGGAAGCCTGAGTCAGTATGCTAGATTATTTGTATCCTCTGATCTACCACAAGAATTAAGTCGTGTTCTATATCTGGATTGCGATATCGTGATTAAGAAGTCCATTAGAGAACTGTGGAATCTTGATTTACAGGGTAAAATTATTGGTGCTCTTATGGATGCGTTCAGCAGATATTATCGAAAGAACATCGACTTGGAACCTAACGATATCATGTTCAACTCTGGTGTTATGTTGATTGACTTGGAAAAATGGAGGCGAGATGATATTGAAGATAAATTGCTGAAATTCATAGTGGCTAAAATCGGTAGGATTCAACAGGGAGACCAAGGAGCGTTAAATGCGATTTTAAGTCATGATACTTATTGCTTTGAACCGAGATTCAATTCTGTAACTATCTTCTATGACTTTACATATAAGGAGATGCTGATATATCGGAAGCCTCCTAAGTTTTACACGGAAGAGGAAGTACATGAGGCGGTAGAAAATCCGGCAATCATTCATTTCACAACCAGTTTTTTGAGTAAAAGGCCTTGGATGAAAGGCTGTAAACACCGGTATGCTGATGAATGGATGAAATATAAGAAGATGAGTCCTTGGAAGGATGAACCGTTGAGGGAAGACAATCGGCCACAGTGGAAACAAATTGGCGTAAAAGTCCTCATAAGAATGCCGAGAAAGACAGCTGTGAGAATTGCTGCATTAATGCAAGTCTATGGCAGACCGATAATAAATACGCTTAAAAGATAGGAGATTTTATAACATGGGAAAAGTGGCAATCATATCGTGTTATTTTCAACATAATTATGGCAGTATGCTCCAGGCATACGCCACGCAGATGGCATTAGACAAGATGGGGTATGAAAATGAGACGATAGATATATCCGGTTTTAACCATGAAATTAGGAAGGCGAAAATGAAATACTTTGCAAAGGCGAGCCTAACTTCGGACATTCTGCTTTCAAAAATGGGAATGGCAATGAACGTATTACGCAGGAAAATATCCAAGGATGGCTATGGTGCATTGGCAAGGCAGCGAAATGAAAAGTTCGATGCATTTGCAAAGAACCATTTTAGACTTTCGTCAATATATCACTCAAAGACAGAACTTGGACAGAAGTGTGAAGAGAACTATTCTGCTGTCTTGGTGGGGAGCGACCAGCTTTGGCTACCCGGAAATATTGCGGCCGATTATTACACATTGAATTTTGTGCCGGAGTCTGTTAATAAGATTGCCTATTCCACAAGTTTCGGTCAGTCAGAGTTGCCGAAAGGCTCCGCAGCAAAGGCCAGTGTATTCTTAAAAAAAATCAGACATATTGGCGTGCGTGAGGAATCCGGCCAGGAATTAGTGAAACAGTTGGCTGACAGGGATGTTCCTGTTGTATGCGATCCCACGTTACTTTTTACAGGTGAGGAGTGGATGACGGTTCAACAAGAGAAGCCACTTATTGATGGAAAGTATATTTTCTGCTACTTCCTTGGCAATAACCCGCCGCATAGGGAGTTTGCAAAGAGACTAAGGGAAAAGACGGGATGCAAAATTATTGCACTGACACATTTAGATGAGTATGTTAAGAGTGATGAAAGCTATGCCGATGAGACACCTTATGATATTGATCCAGCAGATTTTCTAAACCTGATCCGCAACGCCGAGTATGTGTGTACGGATTCATTTCATTGTTCGGTATTCTCTATACTTTATAAGCGCCCGTTTTTCACATTTCGGCGTTATACTAGGAAAACACGGCAGTCAACCAACAGTCGTCTAGATACACTATTTCATATGGTTGGTATCAGCGGACGAATGATGCAGGGCGATGAAAATATAGAGGATTGTTTAAAGATTAAAACGGATTTTGATGTAGCACATAAGAGGCTTGAAATTATGAGAGCAAAATCCTATGCCTATTTAGAGGCAGCACTAAAAGACGAAGGGAGTACAGATTTGTGATAGATATTTCATTAGATACAGGATTTGCAGAAAAACAGAATTGTTGTGGCTGTACTGCATGTGCGGCTGTATGTCCTAAAAACTGCATTGAAATGCAGGAGGATGCAGAAGGGTTTCTGTATCCTTTTATAAATAAAAAGTCCTGTATTGACTGCCATGCCTGCGAAAGAATATGCCCAGTATTGAATTCAAAAGAAGAAGTGCCGGTTAAGCAGACAGGATATATCGTACAAAATAAAGATGAAACTGTACTTCGTGAAAGCACGGCCGGTGGCGCATTTACCGCCATTGCAAAGTATGTAATAAACAGAGATGGCGTGGCTTTTGGCGTAGAAATGTCAAGAGACCTTGTTGTTCATCATGTTTATATAGAAAACGAATCAGAGTTATCCCGATTCCGCAATAGTAAATATGTCCAAAGTTGTGTGGGGGGGACACTCCGACAAGTTAAATCCTTTTTAGACCAGGGAAGAACCGTATGCTTCAGCGGAACGCCTTGTCAAATAGAAGGATTAAAAAATTATCTCATAAAGGATTATGAGAATCTGATCACAGTGGATGTTGTCTGTAGGGCGGTTCCTTCACCTTTGATATTCAGAAAATATGTAGAGTATCAGCAGAAAAAACTCGCAGATAAAATCCAAACGGTGCGTTTCCGCGATAAGCATTACGGATACAAGTATTCAACAATGAATGTCGTAACAGGCAGAAATTATGGAAATTACTATAAAGGTGTTGAATCTGATCCGTGGCTTCGTGCGTATTTTTCAAATATTTGTGACAGGCCATCCTGCCACAGCTGCCGATTCAGAAAGCAGTATCGCGTGAGTGATTTCACGATATGGGACTGTTTCCATGTGGGACGGTTTTCAAAGGAACTGGATAACGACAAAGGTGCGACCAGAGTGCTTGTCCACACTGAAAAAGCAAAGAGGATTTTTGATGAAATAAAATCCGACTTTATTTATGTCGAGACAGGCCCGGAAGCAATCATTGACGGCGCAAAGGAAATACAGGAGTCGGTAGCCCCGAATGAAAAGAGAGCTGTGTTTTTTCAAGATGCGGCTCAAATGGACGGGGTACAGTTGTTTGAGAAATACTTCCCGGAGACGTTCCGCGTGAAAATGGAGCATTTTGTGCGTATGACTTGCTATCAGCTGGGGATATATGCAGTGGCCAAAAAGCTGTATGTAAGGATGACGCACAAATATTGATGCCTTTCTGAAGCCATTTCCTTTTCTGTCATGCTTGTGACGGAAAGGAAAACGGATGATTCAGATAGAAGATAAAAAGGATTGTTGTGGATGCACCGCTTGTGCGGCGGTCTGTCCGAAACAGTGCATTGAAATGGAGTCTGATAACGAAGGCTTTTGCTATCCAAGGGTTGATACAGCAAAATGTATTTACTGCGGTGCTTGTGAACGAGTATGTCCAATCAGAAACCAGAGGAAAGAAGTACACGTACCACAAAAAGCCTACCTTGTGCAACACAAAGACAAACAGGTTCGTATAGATAGTTCGGCAGGTGGTGCATTTACCGCAATCGCAACCTATGTGTTGGCAAAAGGCGGAGCGGTCTTTGGTGCAGCGTATGATGAAAATTTTCAAGTGAGGCATACCTATGTAGAAAATACAGATGAATTGCGGAAGTTCCGAAACAGCAAATATGTACAAAGCGATATGGGAGACTGTTTCCGACAGGTGCGGGATTTTCTGAGATCAGGCCGCTGGGTTTGCTTCAGCGGAACACCTTGTCAGATAGAGGGATTGAGTCGCTTCTTAGGCAGGCTGTATGAAAATCTGGTGCTGGTCGATGTAGTATGCCACGGAATACCGTCTCCGCTTGTGTGGAATAAATATCTGGAATATCAGAAAGTGAGCGAAGATAAGCCAGATAATATCCGCTTCCGCGATAAATTTTATGGCTACAAGTATTCGACGATGAGCCTGATAAAAGGCGGAAAGAATGTGTATCATGCAGGCTCCCAGCTTGACCCGATGCTGCGGGCATTTTTCAATGATATTTGCGACCGTCCGTCCTGCTATGATTGTCCTTTCAAGAAGCAATATCGTGCCAGCGATATGACGATTTGGGATTGTTTCTCTGTCTATGACTTCGACAAAACGATGGACGACGATAAAGGCACCACACGGGTGCTGTGCCACACCGAGAAAGCAGCGGAAATCATGCAGGACTTGGGAAGTATTGCGAGATGCAAAGAGGTCGAGCCGGACAAGCTGGTAAGCGGAGTAAAAGAGATGTTTGGGTCTGTTCCGATCAATCCGAAGCGGGAGAAGTTTTTTGAAGACGCGAGAAGATTATCGGGGGCAGAATTGTTTGAAAAATATTACCCGATCACAACAAAACTGAAAACTGCTGCCCGTAAAGTGCTGCTGACAATGGGAGCCTACGGCGCAGCGAAAAAATGCTTGAATAAATTGCGAGGAAGATAACATGGCAGAGTCTTTCGTGAGCATCATCGTTCCGGTTTATAAGGTGCCGGAGCAATATTTAAGAAAGTGTATAGAAAGCATAATGGCACAGACATTGAAAGAAATTGAAATCCTTTTAGTGGATGACGGTTCTCCTGACCAGTGTGGAAGCATTTGTGAGTCCTATGCGAAGCAGGATTCACGAATCAGGGTCTTGCGTAAGAAAAACGGCGGCTTATCTTCTGCGCGAAACTATGGCAGCAAGGCTGCGGCTGGCGAATGGATTATGTTCGTGGACGGTGACGATTGGATCGAGCCGGATATGTGCCAGACGATGTACAAGGTGGGCAAAGAAAAGAACGTCCAGCTTGTTATGTGCGGCATTATGAAGGACTATGGAAAGTCCGCGACAAAATATAAATTCTATCTGGAAGATGGCAAAATCTATCAAGGGCAAGAGTGTAAATGGCTTCAACAGCAACTTTTGGTTTATAACGGCAACATTGCGGTAGCCTATTCCAAGCTGATACAGCGAAAAATGCTGATAGACAATGACATTTTTCACGATGAAGTGCTGAGGCAGGGTGCTGAGGGTTTGGAGTTTAACCTGCGGCTATTTGAAAAGCTGCAGAGCGCAGTGTTTATCAATAAACCATTCTACCATTACATATATAACGAAAATTCTATTTCTGCTTCTCACAACGAAGCCAACCACGAGTTTGTCATCAGGTGTTTTGAAAAGATAAAGGCATTTATTGACACCTCGGACAATGCAGAAATGTTAAAGCCTTGGTTTGATAACCGACTTTTGTATGTAATCGTTACAACAGCTATAAGCGGATATTTTAACCCAACGAATACAGAACCGTATGTGGACAAGAAACGAAAATATGCCGCTTATCTTGAGAAGCCAATTGTTAAAGAGGCATTACAAACAAAGAATACGGCAGGTATTGGACAGCAAAGAAAAGTGGTTCTTTTCTTCATTAAGCATCGGATGTTTGCAATGTTGGATTTGATGGGGAAAATGAGAAAGTGGCAGAAGGAGCATAAATGAAAGTTAAAGTAAGCACATCGGGGACAGCATTTGCTTTGTGTCTTCTCTATGTCTTAATGAGACCGTTTCTTACAAACTATATAACACCTTTGTATAAGTATCTATTCATTCTTTTACTGCTTGTTGGCTTGGGTGTGGCACTGGTACACAAGAGTACAATCATGAAAATAGGGTCGCTTGAAATGACGCTGTGTTTAGCGTTCTATATTTATGCACTATTGAATGCTGCATTTTTGGGAGGCCAGGAACTGCTGGGGTATACCTTTGAAAGATATATCTTTTATACAGTTCCTCTGTTTGTTTTTGCATATTTTGGAAACAAAATAAATTGGGACAGAGTTTTTGCTTTTTTAATGTGGTTTGGAATTATAGATTCGGCAATATCTTTGATAGAATTTATAACAAAGAAGCAAATGTTTCCTATGTCCAATGGCGAAAGTAATGTTGAAATGATCACGATGGCAGGGACTAAAATCCTAAGAACATACGGATTACAAGGAAATTATTTTCTTTTGGCAGAAATATTGTGCGTGTGCGGACTGGCATCACTTTGGCTATATGAAAAAAAGAATCAAAAAGTATATTTTTATAGTTTCTTATTTATAAGTGTTGGAATTTTATCAACAGGTTCAAGAGGGTATTATGTTTCTTATGGGGGTGCAATGGTCTTCATGTATTTATACATTCGAAAAAGAAGAGGACTCAATGTAAACACCTTAATTAAAACACTTGTCTTCTTCGTGACGATTTTGATATTGCTGTACATTTTGTTTTTTACAAATGTTATAACGGGCATAGGCTTTGTGGATTCAATTCTATCCAGAATTAGGATGATTACCGATTGGACGGGCGATAGTTCTAATTCGGCAAGAATTGAACATTGGATAAATGCATTGAAACGCTGGAAAGAAAATCCGCTTTTTGGTAACGGTGCTTGTTGTACAGATACCCGCTATTCAAAATATGTGGCGGTTACAGAAAGCGGAATCTTAAAGAGACTTGTAGAATTAGGAATATTTGGAACAGCATTGCAATATCTCACAATGTTTGTGCCATTGCGACAAAGTATTATAAAGAAGAGAAAGGGAACATTAACTGAAGACGCTCCTTGTTTGTACGGAATTTTAGTTTGTTTTTTTATAGAAGATATAGTTTTACAACGCTATACAGCTCTTGAGTATACCATAATTTCATGGACAGCTTTATCGTTGCTGGCGTATACAAATAAAAGAGAGTCAAAACATGAGGAAAGCCTCTGATAGAATTCATGCACATAGAAAGGAATACTGAAAAATGCTGGGGTTGTGCTTAATATTAGCATTGAACATAATGCTTTCCTATTACATCTTTAAACGAGATGCCTTTTCTTGTTCTTTTTTGCTTTTTGCAGGATACTATATGAGTGCTTTATTTGCACTACTTAATGTCAATACTTGGGGAACAAAAATTAGTATAAAGTTAGCATTTGTGCTATGTGTGGGTTGGATGTCGTTTTTATGCGGTGAATTATTTGTAAAGAAACTGATGTATCATAATAGATGGCAATGTGATGAAGCTCATGAATTAAAAGAAATTCGCTTTCAACCGATGATGTTATATTTTGTTATAGCATTAAATTTGCTTATAACTTTTATGCTATATAGAGAAGTTTCATCAATAGCTCAGATGGGGGGGGGTAATGCGGGAATAATTGCCAGTTATAAACAAAACTCATTAGATTATTCGTTGAGTGGAACAGTAACGCAAGCAATGAAGATCACAAAGGCATATGCTTTTATTTGTGGATGCATATTTTGTAATAATATTTGTGTGCGTCAATACACACGGAGGAAAGTGTTCAAACAGATATGGCTGTTAGTTCCGGGAGTGATCTATTGCATACAATGTATTATGAAAGGTGGACGCTTTAATGTTATAGCATTTATTATTGCTATGCTATTCTATCTGTATTTTGCGCTCCAATATAAAAGCAATTGGAGATATAGAATTGAACTTAAAAATTTAGCTAAAGTCGTGATTGCTGCAATACTCATTGTTTATCTGTTTTGGTTTTATAAAGAATTTGTTGGGCGTACAAGTGAGGCTTCTTTGTTCGAGTATATTTCTCAATATATCGGCGGCCCATATGAATTATTTAATCAATTTATACAAAGCGGTTCAACGAACGCAGGAAATGAAACTTTTGCAGGTATGGTGACATCAATAAACAAAATTTTGGGCACAAATTTAAAAAGTCTAATCTACCATGAATTTAGATTTACATCTACAGGGATTATGTTAGGAAACGCTTATTCCGGAATACGAAATTATTATTCTGATTTTGGAATAATTGGCGTTATACTAATGTGCTTTAATTTATCAGCGATTTTTAATCTTATTTATTGCCGCTTGTCAAAATCGAATAATATTTACAAGCACTGTTTCGGGCTTATATTGTATGGAAGTTTGATTTACTGCATTATATTCCACTTCTTTACAGATTATTTCTTTGCAAGATTGTCCGTTGGGTGGTTTATTGAAGTATTGATAATGTATATATGTTTTTATATGATGACAAAAGTTCGATTCGAATTTGGAAAATAGAAAAGGAGAAAGAGCATATATGAAGATTTTTATTATCCATGCACATACAGCAAACCGTGGCGATGAAGCTGCTGTTAAAGCGATGGTGGATGAGATTTTGATAGCACGACCCGAAACGGAAATAACGATAGCTATAAATGGAAAAACTTTTTATCCGTCTATGAATCCAAAAGCAAAACAGATTGGACGTTTCCCGGCAGTACATTCTATTGCTGCGAAATTAGAATATCCTTTGTTTGTAAAAAGTTGCGGGAAAATTCGCTTTACAAAAGCAGGTAAGGACTTTTATTCTGCATTGAAAGAAGCAGACTTAGTAATTCATGCACCGGGAGGACCGAGTATTGGCGATATTTATCATGATGCGGAAGATACTTATCTTGATCGATTGAATATTGCAAGAACGCTGGGGAAAAAATATATGTTTTATGCGCCTTCAATGGGGCCATTTAATGATGAAACTCGAAACAAAAAGCGAAAAGAAATTCTAATGGGGGCGCAGAGAGTCATTTTGCGTGATCCGATTTCTTTCAATTTAGTGAAAGAATTTTGTCCAGAGTGTCATCCACAACTGGCGTTGGATTCGGCATTTCAACACGAGGTAAACACTGAGCAAAACGCGATAAAGCTTAAGGCATATACTTCACTCAGTGAATTTCTTGGCAAACATGAAAAAAATATAGGGATTACAATTACAGATTTAATGTGGCATCCTAAATACGGGAAAACGAATATATCTATAAAAATTAAAGCAGAGTTTCAAAAATTTATTGATTATCTTGATAGTAAAGGCTATGGTGTGGTTTTCATCCCTCAATTGTATGGTAGTGGAAATGATAGCACTTTAATGGAAGAATTCGTTACAGATAAGAACGGATTTGTTATTGAATCTGACGATGACAGATATGATACATACTTTCAACAGTATGTAATTGGAAGATTAACTGCTGTTGTTGGAATGCGGTATCATAGTAATATTTTTTCCGCTAAAATGGAAACTCCTTTCGTATCCATATCTTATGAGCAGAAAATGGCGGGATTTATGGAAAGTGCTGGGCTTACAGAATATTGTATAACGGTTCAAGATTTGTCTAATGATATACTTATAGAAAAATTTGAGTATATGATGTCGCATTATCGTGAATATAAAGATGCACTTATTGCAAAACATTACGAGTGGAAAGATAAGGCTTATAGTTCTACACACACTGTCTTTGATATATTAGATGCGAAGCCTTGATTTATTATTTTTTAAGGGGTGAATAATATTATGAGCAATATAACCCGTTTTAAAAGCAGCCTAAAGATTTTTGCTGATCGACTTAAGATGTTTTCAGAATTTTATGCGGATTATAGAAATTACAAACGGTGGAATTATAATAATCCAAAAGTTAAGACCAGAGCTGCACAAGAATCAAAGATGCTTCGCCAGACACACATGATTGAAAAGGGAATGTCGCTATCAAATCCACGCAAAGGATTTGGCCAAGAAAAAATATCGGCCTTGTTCGATATGATGGATGAGTATTTAAGCATGGGATTCCCGACTGATGGTATGCCATTTCAGGATGCAATATGTGTACTTAATGGATATGTTGAAGAGCAAAAAAAGGTTGGTTATGAAAATTTGAAAATGATTGAAAAATTAAAACAGTATGATAAATGCCGCGTACAGGGGCTTGGCGCTGGGATAGTTTATGATACTAAGGAAAATTTGATGGCTCATGCTGATGAGCCGTTTCCGGACTTCTTTTATAGTAGGCATTCTATGAGGCAATTCTCTTCACAGACTGTTTCCATAGAAGATATAAGAAAAGCCATTAAAGTTGCTCAAAAGGCACCTACGGCGTGTAACCGTCAAGCCACAAAAGTGTATATGTATTCTGATGAAGCTACGAATAGGCATTTGGGAGAACTCATTGCTGGAAACACAGGGTTTGATTCGGAAGTAAAAAATTATTTAGTTGTAACTGCGGATGTTTCTGCATTTTATGATACCTTTGAGCGAAACCAGGTTTATGTTGAGGCTGGACTTTTTTCTATGGCATTAGTGGAGGCTCTTCATTATTATGGAATAGGTAGCTGTATTTTACAGAACGGTGAATACAAAAAGAAAAACAAGCAGTTCAAGGATATTTGCAAAAACATTCCAGAAAACGAAAGAATTATATTATTTGTTGCTGTTGGTTACTATAAAGATAAATTTTCGTATGCCGTTTCACTTCGTAAAAGAGTTGAAGATATTTTTATTGTGAAATGAATAGTATAAGGGTGGTGAGTTTATTAAATGGTTGATCGGAATAAAGAACTTGCAAAAAATACAATCATTCTTGGGATCGGGCAGTTGATTCCAAAATTTCTTTCGCTTATTTTGCTCCCGCTTTTGACGGCATATTTGACGACAGAAGAATATGGCAATTACGATCTGATTTTGAGTATTGCCAGCCTTTTGATTCCTGTGGTTACACTGCAAATACAACAAGCAGTTTTTAGATACCTGCTTTCTTCTTCAGATGATACAAACCGAAAGAAATATGTAACCGGTGCAGTTTTATATATTATTGTCTCTTCATTGGTTTGTTATCCAGTTGTTTTTTTGTGTCTGCGTCTTTATGGAATTAAGCCGACAAACAGTTTGATGATTTGTCTCCTTTTTGGAAGTGAAGCAGTATATACACTGTTTGGACAAATCGTCAGAGGACTTGGCTTTAATATTAAGTATTCCTTAAGCGTAGTTATCTACTCTGCTGCAAATTTGGGATTTACAGCTATAATGCTTATGGGCCTACATCTTGGGCTTTTGGGTGTTTTGATTTCGCTTATGCTTGGTTACATAAGTGCAGACCTCTTTATGTTGTTTTCATCGGGTATGCTGGATTACATTGATTTTCATGAGTTTAATAAACCAGCCTTAAAACAATTGATACAGTTTTCTGCTCCGATTGTTCCAAGTTCAATTGCGTTGTGGGTCGTCAATCTTTCTGATCGACTAATTATAATTCATTTTCTTGGTTCTGCGGCGAATGGAATATATGCGGTGGCAAATAAAATTCCATCACTTTATAGCACAGCGTATAATATTTTTAATCTGGCGTGGACTGAGACTGCTGTCAAGGTATCTGATGATGGAAATCCGGCTGCGTACTACAGTAAATTGTTTCATGTGCTATTTAAGTTTTTGATTGGTGTTATGCTTGCTTTGATTGCTTTGACCCCTGTGATTTTTGCCGTTTTGGTTAAAGGAGACTATGGCGTTGCAATTTATCAAGTCCCAATTCTGTATTTTGGAATATTTTTCAACAGCTTGGTGAATTTTTACAGTGGTATTTATATTGCATTAAAAAGAACAAAGCAGGTGGGATATTCTTCTGCGGCGGGCGCAGTGCTTAATGTAGCGATGAATCTTGCTTTAGTCAAGCAAATTGGATTGTATGCTGCATCAATCAGCACAGCAGTTTCCTTTTTCGTCATTGTTATTTATAGGGCGTTGGATTTGAATAAGGCTATTAAGATTAAATATTACTTTAAGGAAATCGCTATTGGAGCAATTTGCTTTGTGATTTCCAGCGTTTGTTTGTTTTTTAATAGCACTCTGTTGCTTATTTTATGTTGGGCAATTGCTATTATCTACAATTTGACGCAGAACATGGGCTTTATTAGAAAGATACTTTCCATGATTGTGGCGCGCACTATGATGAGTAAAAAGTAATGAGTGATAAATTCAGAGGATAAAACAAATGAAAACATCTGTTGTAATGACTACATACAATGGCAGGCGTTTCTTAATACCAATGCTTGATTCTCTGCGGGATCAAACCAGAAAAATTGATGAAGTCTTGATTTTTGATGATAGATCATCGGATGATACTGTGAATATACTCAACAATTATATCAAAGATAATTGTTTGAGCGGATGGAAAGTAAAGGTCAATAAAAAAAATCTGGGCTGGGAGCAAAACTTTGTACAGGCTCTTATGTCAGCAACGGGAGATGTGATATTCCCTTGCGATCAGGATGATATTTGGCATCTTGATAAAGTGGAGAAGATGACGGCTGCATTTGAAGAAAATGATGATATTTGGCTTCTGGTATCTGGCTATCACGCTTTTAGCGAGTGTGGAGGGAAAATGGCAGTCCAACAGAAAGTGAGAACTGAACGCAAGAGTTTGATAAGTAAAGTAATGTTTGACGAAAAGTATTATCAGATTCTGCGCCCTGGCTGTACGATGGCAATAAGGAAAAACATATTGCGGATTTTTGAGATGCTATGGACACCTGGTACTCCGCATGATGCGATTCTTTGGGGAATAGCATCTATAATCGGAAGATTATACTTATATGATGATACCTTTATTGAGTATCGGCGACATGACAACAATGCTTCAAAAGAAATATCACACGGATATAAATATAAAGTGAATGAGATATATAGAACGAGAAAGTTAAATAAATGGTATTTGAAGTCGGACTATTTTGACGAAGGAAAACGGGCTATTGTTGATGAATGCAACCGTTGGTGTGATTTTAGAGAAGAATTGCTCGTAAAAAAGAGACTGCTATATTGGTTTAAGCTCTTCCCGTTAAGAAAACATTATTTGACAAGGAAAAAATATATAGGTGATTTATATTATTTTACAAAAAAGGATGGGGTTTAAGTATGGGAAAACACGCTTATCTTATTATGGCGCATGGATTGATAGATCAGTTGTGTATGCTAATTAAAGCAATCGATGATGAGCGTAATGACATTTATTTGCACTTGGATGGTAAGTGCAGGGATGATTTATCTGCTTTGCAAAATTTGTGTCTACGAGGAAATTTGATTTTTACGAAAAGACGTAATGTTTCGTGGGGGGGGCAAGCCAAATAGATGCAGAATTTATTCTCTTAGAAGCGGCTGTTGAAAACGGGCCGTATGATTTTTATCATTTAATTACGGGCGTTGATTTTCCCCTTGCTTCGCAGAATGAAATTTTAGCCTTTTACGACAAGCATCCGAATACTCAGTTTATTAGTTGCAGGTCAATTGAGGGCGAAGAGTCAAATTATTTAAATCGAATAAGATTTTTCTATCCGTTTCAGGAAGTCTTTTCACGGCAGAGTTTTTGGGGAAAGGTTTCAAGAAAAGTTGGGGTAAGCCTTCAAGAATTCTTACATATAAACCGATTGGATTCTTCTATAACATATGGTGTGGGTTCGGCATATTTTGATATAACGGATGATTTTGCTCGATATGTGCTAAGTCGAAGACAGTGGGCAAGTGAACACTTTAAAAAGACTTTATGTGCGGATGAGATTTTTCTTCAAACAATTTATCTTAATTCACCATTTTATCAAGAGGACATTCATCGATATAAATCCAATCTTGCAGATAATAAGTATATCAAGCGTACATATTTAGACGTGAACCGAGCGATTGATTGGACTCGTGGCAATCCATACACTTTTGGAATTTCGGACAAGGAAATGCTGCTTTCTTCGCACTGCTTCTTTGCTCGAAAATTTGACGAGAGAATTGATAAAGAAATTATTAACTTCCTTTATCAGCACTTGATTAACGATTGAAAATTGGCATCAGGCATTTTATGTTACCAAAAGGGCAAGCAGTTCAAAATCCCATTTAATCCATAATAGATAAAAACACCGATAAACTTGCTCTCGAATTCACAAAATTAAAATAATTTTTATCGAAAGACTCGCATCAACATGTTACCTTCCAATCCCACAATGAAATCCCACCACAATTCAAAAGGAGTCACTCATGAGCACAGAACATGCAAAAGAAAATGAATTAGAAAAATTACTATCCTGCCATCCGTCCAACAAAGAAAATTTCTATCAGCTTGCCCGTCTCATGAAACGCGGCGTAGTAATCCCATTTATCGGCGCAGGCTTCTCTATGAATTTTGGTTACCAGGGGTGGAGCGAGTTCCTGAAAGAACAAGCGAAAGAACAAAAATTGCCGCAGATAGAGATGAAAGTGGAAAAGAACGAATACGAAAATGCCGCCAGCATATTAAAAGATAATCTTCAAGGTAATATTTTTGAATACCTTATGCTGCGGGAATTTGACTCGCGCATTTATAAGGGGACGTCGTCTGCTAAAGAGCTGGATGCATTTCCAATCCTTTTTAAAAATCTCATGATCACAACGAATTTCGATGAGGTTCTTGAGATGCTGTATTCAAAGGTCAATGGGGAATATATTGCAAAAGTCACTCCAAACTCCATCCAAAATGCGAATTTGATTTATAGAAGAATTGCGTATGGAGAACCGACGTTGATAAAGCTTCATGGGGATGTGGCGCTCAGAGAGTTTGTGCTGACAAAGGAGAGCTATGATAAGTGCTATGGAAAAAACATTCCGGATCTTCGGCTGCCGGTGCCTTCTTTTTTGAAAAACATTCTTCTGTCGAGAGTTCTCCTGTTCCTTGGATGCAGTTTGGAACAGGATCGTACGCTGAAGATTATCGAAGCGGTTCAGAATGAGGGGAGTATATCTTTTGCACTTTTGCCGCTTCTAAAAGGAACAGAAAACCCAAATGACGCTTGGAGGCCCAATCTTACCAGGGAAAAAGGGAATCAAAAGGTTGAAATAGCTCCGCTTAAGGAGAGAACGGACTTCTTGCATGAACATAATATCATCCCCATTTGGTATCCCAAGGGTAAAGGTGCGGAGGCCCTGAGAATTTTTTTTGCGGGACTGATGGAGCTGGTTATGCCAGCGCTTTCGTTCAGTACCACGGAATTGAGAAGAAGAGTGGATTTTTTGACAAAAGAAGATGCATTGATTGATCACGGCAGGCTCTATGGTAACCACATGGAAGCGGAGGAAATTTTACGAAAAAATAGTTTTCAGTTTAATGATAGCTACAACATTAAGATATTGAAAAAAATCAAGGAATTTTACGCGATCAACGGTTACATATATGAGCGAAAAGAACTAATAAAGGATTTGCTGGCAGCCATCAGAAGAGTTTATGGCGAAGTCAGTATTGAAATGTGTGAAAGTTATCATGATTTAGGATATACATTTGAGAGATATCAATATTACAGTCTGATGCTGCTGACCATGGAACACGGAGTGGAGCTTTTTGAAGAGTACAAATTGAAAAATAAAGACAAGGAGAAAAAAGAAGAGAAGGAAAAAAAGAAGAGAAGGAAAAAGAGATTCTCAATGCTGCGGCATATTTCTACATTTCCCTGGCCTACGCGTATCTGCAAAATGGAAACGAAGAATCAGCAAAAAACTATTACAAAAAGGTAGAGGATATAAAAAACAATCATTTATTGAAACGTGATCATCGGGCATTTATATATAATGGCTTAAGTCGTTATTATATGTTAAAAAAGGAATCAAAAATGGCATTGGATTCCCTTGATGAAGCATTAAAAATCAGGCAAAAACTGAGAGACGACGAAGATGAAAATTTAACATCACATATTATAAACACGCATTCCAACAAGATACGGATTTATTTGGAGTTGGATTTGGTAGAAGAAGCGAATAAAGAATATCTGTCTTGTATGGAAGAACCGAATATCCAAGAACGTCTAAAAACGAGTCCTGGAGCAAATCGAAGAATCCTATCAGACTATGGCGATATTCTAGCAAGAGAAAAGAAATATAAAGAAGCAGTTGAGCAATATCAAAAAGCTTTAGATGTCAGAAAGTATGTACGCGTGGAGGACGACCGCATTGCAGCGTCTACATATAGGAAGATTGCAGAATGTCTCGCTCATGACAATGATCAGAGAGAGGAGGCACTGGAATATTATATTCAGTCATTATTGGTATATAGAATACTGCCAAGGGCGGAAAAAGAGATTTCTCAGCTCGAAGCGAAAATTGAAGAACTTTCAACCGCTCTCGGCTATACGCAGGTCTCCATAGAACAGCGTATAGAGGCGCAAAGAAACGTGAAATCGTTCCGCTTGGATTCCAAAATTCAGGAACGGGAAGATGAATTGATACAGTACTTTGGATTAGCATAATGATATTCCTAAAGGGCTTTCACTTTAAATCCTTAATATACAGTAGAATTTTTTATACGGTCTGCACTATATTGAGACTGAGCACAACAGATGGAAACATATACTTACTGAGAAAGAGGTGCCTTATATGTCAAAGAAACACCAGGTTACTCCTAAAACTGCATCCGATAAAACAAGAAAAAACCATTTACAGGAACTGCCGCCAGCCTCCAACACTTCAGAAGCTGCCAATGAAGAATACAAACTCATGCGGGAAGAAATCCTGCAATATATGGAAGAATATCAGACTGTCCGTAATATGATGTATGCAGTTACTGGCGTCATTTTGGGCTTTTCAGGTAAAATATGGGAGAATGATCCATATCTGTTTCTTCTTCCGCTGGTGGCAATTTTGCCATGCTATGTTCTTTATTATGATTATTGGAAAAATGTCGTGCGTGCCTCTGTGTATATTCAGCTATTTTTGGAAAAATCCACAGATGAGGACACGAAAAGAAGCAGCAATGTATCCGGCTATCGTTGGGAAGGAAGACTTAGAAAATTTTCGGAAAAATACGACCCATCAATCAGACCAAGATGGAAAGCCCAGCTTCTTTTCCATGCCCAGCAGCTCCCATACTTCCTATGCGCGGGCGTATGCCTGCTTCTTTTCATACTGAAAACAGTGGAACCCTCTTTTTGCGGCAATACAGGTACCCTTTCCATAAAGGCCGTGGATCTGTTGCTTTCAGTTGGTTTAATCATCCTCAGTTTTGTGATCTTTACAACCTTTTTCCAGGTAGACACAGAAGCGATTGAAGAAAAATGGCTGGAAGTAAAGCAGGAAGAATCCATAAAAGGCTAAAACCCTCCATTCGTCCGGCACCATTCCGCAAATGCAATTTTCAGAAACCGAGCCCCAGCCCAATCGTTTCCTTTCCCAGACCCCCCATTTTCCACATTGCCCCACCCCTCAATTTATGATAAGATATTAAACAAAGAAAGCAAAGCCACTCCCAAAGCCATGCAAAGCTCCCAAGCGCTTCTCACCGACTGCCAAGAGTGAATCTCTGAACCAATCAAAAAAGCAAAAGGAAAGTGATACCATGCAGTTCCAGGCCGCTCTGATTCTGGAAGGCGGGGCCAACAGGGGCGTATTTACGGCCGGGGTCCTTGATTTCTTCCAGAAGCATCAACTATATCTGCCATATGTGGCAGCCATATCGGTGGGAATATGCAATGCGATGGATTATACCTCACGCCAGCCGGGAAAGACAAGAAGCTGCATGATCCCCGCCGAAAGGAATGTGCCGCCGATTCACTGGTGTAATCTGTACAGAAAAGGCAGCGTGATTGACCTGGATCTGGTTTTCGGGGAGTATCCGAACCGTCTGGATCCCTTCGACTTTGCCGCTTTTCAGAACTCAGAAACCACATGTGAATTTGTAGTCACGAATTACAGGACAGGGATGGCCGAATAACCTTTCGGAACGGGAAAACAAAGAGCGCATGTTGGCAATCTGCCGGGCCAGATGCAGCATGCCGTATATTCTGCCAATGGAACCTGTGGGCGAGGAGTCGTATCTTGACGGTGGGATTTCGGATCCTCTCCCGGTTGATCATGCCAGACTGCGGGGATACGAGAAGGTGATTGTGATTCTGAAGCAAAGGAAAGGGTTTCTTCCTCATGGATTATGCTGCGAGCCGTATTTGATTAGGAGCATGTACCGCAAGTACCCGGCATTGAGCGAAGCACTGGGAATCAGGATCGAGCGATATAAGAGCCGGCTTTCTTACATAGAACGGCTTGAGAAGGCCGGAGCCATCTATGCGATCAGGCCGGAGAAAGTAGAAGCGAAAGCACTCTGCATGGATGAAGGAAAGTTAAAGTGCTTTTATATGCAGGGCTATGAGACGGCAGAAACGAATTTTGCCGCTGTTATGGATTATCTTAAGAAGTTTGCCGACCTGTGGCTTACATTTGGAACAGCACTTTTGGGAACGTCGGTGATTGGGGACATCGTGAAAGAAATCTATTCTGATTATACCCCGGCTTCCGCGTTGACACTGGCGCTTCTTGTGATAATTCTGGCAGTTTACTGCTATCTCTCCCGGGACAGAAAAATTGAGCCCTATAAAAGAACCAGAAACTTCGTTGGACTGTACAGTGCTGAAGGTTCCGGAGCTATCGAGGCAGATTTTGATAACGGGCTGATTGCACGGGAGGAAGAGGTCATCCGGCTTATCCAGGCGGTGGGGTATGCGTTTCAGGCGGGGCATGGACTCAGCGTTTGCCTGACAGGAAAAAGCGGATGCGGGAAATCTACGATCATCCATTTATTTGAACAGGACGAGCGCACAAAATCGAGCTTCCGAACCATCAATTACAGTGAACATTATCACTTCCTTTCCGATTATACCTTCCGGGATGGACTGACGGAAGCTGGCGGGGAGAGGATTGTTGTAATTCTCGATCAGTTTGAACGCTTTTTTCAGCTTCCGGCGGAGCAGCAGGAGAGCGCGGAAGAAGTTGTGAGAGATCTGGCAGGCAGAGGAGTGGTTGTCCATTTTTCCCTGCGCGAGGAATACCTTGCCCGCTTCCTGATGCGGTTTGAACCGGATGATCTTACACGCTGTACAGGAACTTACAGCGGCATTCTATATGAGCGAATCCCATTGCTTTTCCAGTACATTCATCTGTATCGGGGAAGATTCTGAACTGCCTCAGTCTGCACAGGAGGCCGAAGAGGGGACGATCAAACGTCTCTGCTTTCACGCGTTTGAAAAAGAGGGAGAGGTCATTGCCGGCATTGTCAAAGATATGGCCTTGATTCAAAAAGAAATCATCCTGAATATACTTGAAAATGAACATGCAAGATCCGGAAGTGTTTTGCATTTCTTAGGCAGAGACGAGCAGCAGTTAATGCGTATGTATTATGATACGCAGCTTTGCAGCACGGGAAACTATCTGGATGCCTCGAGGATTTTGTATCTGTTGAGCGTTGTCCGGCTGAATACGTTTTATTCCAGCAAAAGAAATATTGCGGAGGCACTGTGCCTCTCGGAAGACCGTTACGAAAAGCTGGATCCATGCTTAGAGTCGCTTTGTGAGCTCCAGCTGATCAAGAGAACGGTGCTTAACTCCAATGAATTCTTCGAGGCGGCTCATGACTATATTGCACAAAGCTATACGGTTTATGCGAATACGGAGCTTCAGATGGATGTAAAAGCCGGACTTGACGAATACCTTACAGAATTTCGGAATAAAAAAGTGCATAAAAGGAATTGGGAGGAAGAGCTGCCGCAGCCGGAGTTTAACCGAAAGAATGGCCGGGCATTGGCAGCCAGCAGGGAAGAACGAAGTAAAAAACGCAGGAGAGAAATGTGTTTTGCAAAAATCGTCGAACGGGGTTCTATCGCGTTTACAATCCTGTCATATTTCCTGATCCGGTACATCGTGGAACACGCAGGCGGAGCCGTTAAAGGGAATTACTCTGCGTTTCCGGCCCTCTCCCATGCCGTTTCCATCCGGCAAATCCCCTTGTCTGTCCTGTTTCTCGTTCTGGCGTCTCTGGTTTATGTTTATACCTTGTGTGAAACATAACCATGTACCATAAAGACAGGCAGAAAGGCTGCATAAAATTTTCCTACCCGACAGCATGCGCCACGGGCCTCCTTGCGATCCTTAAGTCGGACATCTGGCTTCTATTCCTCGGCATCGGCAACGCGGCGCAGGGAGCACCTGCTTCCTTATGAGCCTGGACAGGGATATGAACTCCCGAGGCCGAAATGAGTTCCGGCTGTACGGGCTGAAAACAATGGCAGTCGGATTTCTGCTTGCCGTTTTGGAAATATCGCTGCACGGCCCGGATGGCTTATCTGCCTATGTGTCTTTCATGAAAGCGACCCCCATGTCTGCCCTGCTCATCGACTCCTTCCGCCCCCATATGAACCGGGAGTTTTTCTATCCCCACCGGGCCCCCATCGAGGACAATATGTGAAGAAAGTGGATGACAGGAGAGCCTCTGTTGTAATACAATAAATCCATCATACAAAAAAGGAGGCCACCCACCCATGCAAATCCACTTCCAGGAAAACTGGGAAAAAACCCATTACGAATCCGACCGCATCCTAACCTTAGGCGACAACTCCATCCCCTACCACACCGTCTGCGAAGACAATTTCTTCTACGACGAAGAGGGAAAAGCCGTAGCGACCATCTATTCCTACGCCTACTTCCGAAGCGACGTCCCGAATCCGTCGGCGCGCCCGGTATTATTCGCCTACAACGGCGGCCCCGGCTCCGCAAGCCTCTGGCTGCACTTAGGGCTCGTAGGCCCAAGGCGCGTAAAGCTGGACGATGAAATCCATCTTCCCACCGTCCCGCCCTTTGAATTGGAGGACAACCCCAACTGCATCCTCGACATCTGCGACCTTGTAATCGTAGACATGGTTGGCACTGGACTCGGACGCCTGTTTGACGAAAAGGCAAAAGAGCAGTTTTACGGCTCCGACGCAGACATCCGCCAGCTTGCCATGTTTGTCGACGGCTGGCTCACCCGCTACGGCCGCCGCAACAGCCCCATCTTCCTGGCAGGCGAAAGCTACGGCACCGGCCGTTCCGCCCTTCTGGCGGCAGAACTTCTCGGCGGCGGCCCGGAAAACCAGGACACCCTGGGAATCTCCGTAAGCGGGATCATGCTTCTTGGCACGTACTTTTACCAGCCGACGCCTTTTCCGGAAACTGTCCTGAACCTGCCGTCCATGGCAGCCACAAATTGGTATCACAGCAAAGAAAAAACAGAAACACTCGACACCTTCGTGAAAAAAGCATACGACTTTGCCGGCGGCCCGTACCTGGCGGCCTACATCAAAGGCGACGCCGTCCCGGAAGAAGAAAAGCAGGCCGTGATTGAAGGGCTTGCAGCGCTTACTGGCTTAAAACGCCCCTATCTGGAGCAGAACTGGCAGAACATCGACATGCGCGAGTACATGAAGCGCCTTTTGGAGGACAAAAACCAGATTGTCGGCTTTTATGACAGCCGCTACGCATGGCCGGATCTTCCCGATGTGCCCGACGCCAACGTCATCGCCGACGATGCGGCCATGGGGCAGTACACGCCTGCCTACCAGGCCGGCTTTGCCCTTCTGCGGGACGAGTTAAACATCCAGGTGGAGCGCCGCAGCAAAGGCCTGGCCCACGGCGTCAACGTCCAGTGGGACAGGAAATTCAAACGGAACCCCGCCCAGGCACTGGCAGGCGCCATGCGCCGGAACCCGAGCCTGCGCGTGTTTTTTGCATCCGGCCTTTACGACCTGTGCACGACAGCCGGAAATGCCAGGTATCTGGCGACCCATTCCAGGCTGGATCCGTCCCGCGTCGTCATCGGAGAATACCCGTCCGGGCACATGGCATACCTGGGAAACGAAAGCGCGAAACTGCTGGGAGATGACCTGCGGGCATTTGTGGAGTCGGCGCTCTGTTAAACGCCGGAAAGGAGAAGCATGGGCTTTCTTGATAAAGTGAAAAAGAAGCTGGTACGGCCGCACACGGACGAGTTCACGCCGGGCGGCTCCGGCATTTACCGCTATGAAAATATAGAAGAGACAGGCTTCCGCCCGCCGAAAGCCTACGGTCAGTACGCCGAGGAAATCACCGCCCACTTTGAGGCCATGTTTCCCGGACGCAAAACCACCGTCTTTCACGAAATCCTGTCCGACCTGGTGCATATCGACGTCAACATCATGTATCCGTCCGAAAAAGGCCAGTTCTACGTCATGTACACGACAGGCATGAGCGACCTGCCCATGACGCTGCCGGAGGGCTATGAAGACCGGAAGGATCTCCAGTTTGCCGAGCTGTTCCTCTTTCTGCCGCCGGACTGGAAACCGGGGAATGAGGGGGAGCTGGACGTCAATATGGACGAAAAGGATTACTGGCCCATCCGCCTGATCAAATTCCTCGCAAGGTTCCCACATGAGTACAGCACATGGCTCGGGGGCGGGCACACGATGCCGAACGGCCCGGACTATGAGCCGCTTTGCGAGGGAACCGAAATGGGCGGCGTTGTACTCACGCAGTTCGGCGAAGACCTTGGCGGCTTTACGGCGGAAGACGGGATGCCGGTCAATCTTTTGATGGTGATCCCGGCTTACCGGGAAGAGATCGAATATAAATTAAAATACGGCATGAGCGCCCTCGACGAGGTCTTTTCGGAAAATAACCTCCCGATGGTTCTCGACATCAGCCGTCCCAACTACTGCAAAGACTTTAAAGAGCGGTTGGATTAAAGAAAACCAGGAGGAATGCATATGCCGGGGGCAAGGCACAAAAAAGTCAGCCATATCATTGAAACCCAGAGCCAGGCGGAGGAGGCATTTTTAAAAGAACTGCGAAGCGGGAGCTATACCCATGAACATCCGCTCATCGCCCATAACCTCTACGGCATCAACCCGCTGTCGGCCGTCATCGCCTTTTACACGGAAGAGGAGACGGCCGTCACCGTCACGGTTCTCGGAAAACAGGCGGCGGGAAACATCGCCCACACCTTCCCGAAAGCCAGGGAACATATCCTCCCTGTCTGCGGCCTCTACTCCGATTATGAAAACAAGGTGGAAATCCGCCTATACCAGGGAAACGCCGTCACCGTAGCCATTCCCGTGCCGGACGTGTTTGACGGAAAAAAGGTCATGGACTTCATGGACACATCGCCGGAGTATCTGAAGGATCAGCTCTTATTCGTTACGCCTGCCAGCGAAGATCTGGCGACGGCCTTCGACTATGCCGGCGATGCCAGATGGCACATGAACGTGCCCTGCGTCTTTGCCGTGAAGCAGTTAAAAAACGGAAATCTCTTAATGGGCAGCAGCCGTCTGATTCAGATGCCCTACTATATGGCCGGGCTTTATGAAATTGCGCCCTGCGGGAAAATCTATAAGGAATTCCGAGTGCCGGGCGGCTATCACCACGACCAGTTTGAGATGTCCGACGGGAACCTGTTATGCCTGACCGAAGATCTTTTTGGGGACACGGTGGAAGACATGTGCGTGCTTCTCGACCGGGAGACAGGGGAAATCCTAAAAACATGGGATTTCAAGGACATCTTGCCGGTGGGAGAGGGAAAGAGCGGGAGCTGGTCAGAGGACGACTGGTTCCATTGCAACGCCGTCTGGTACGACGAAAACACCGATTCCCTGACCTTTTCCGGCCGCCATATGGACAGTATTATAAACATAGACTATGAAAGCGGCGCCTTAAACTGGATCCTCGGCGACCCGGAGGGCTGGCCAAAGGAATGGGTAAGCAAGTATTTTTTTACGCCCGTCGGAGCAAACTTCTCCTGGCAGTATGAGCAGCACGCCTGTCTGGTGACGCCGGGCGGCGACGTGATGTGCTTTGACAACCATCATTGGGGCTCCAAGAAAAAAGAGGAATACAAGCCGGCAAAAGAAAGCTTTTCCCGCGGCGTCCGCTACCGCATCGACACGAAAAAGCGGACTATCGAGCAGGTGTGGCAGTACGGCCGCGACCTGGGCGCCGCTTTCTATTCGCCGTACATCAGCAACGTGGATTACTACGGCGAGGGCCATTATCTGATCCATTCCGGCGGCATCGCCTATGATAAGGAAGGAAATCCGTCGGAGGTTTTGGGAACCCTTGCAAAAGTGAACGGCTGCCATATGTACTCGATGACGGTGGAGCTCATGGACGGTAAGCAGATGTTAAAGATGCAGGTGTCTGGAAACTACTACCGTGCCGTAAAACTCCCGCTTTATACAAAAGGCGCGAACCTGACTTTAGGCCCCGGAAAGCTTTTAGGTTCCATGGGCATCACGAAGGAGCTGGATTTTGAGCTTCCGGCCGCATGGGAGCATGAGCTTCTTCCCGATTCCTTTGAGGCCAGGATTGAAGAGGAGAGCGACCGCTTTGTCTTTTATGGCACCTTCGAGAAGGGACAGGCCGTCGAGCTTTTACTGGAACAGGGAGACGAGGTGCACCGCTACTACATTTCCACGGCGGCCATCGAGTACCAGGCCATGTGCTGCGGCACTTTCCTGGAAAAAGACGGCAGAAAAGCCAAGCTGTCTGTCAACAAGGCCGGCCTCTCGGGAGCCTATGATGTGCGCGTCATCATAAACGATAAAAAATATGATGCGGGAGTGCAGATCACCTGCGGCTGACAGCAGCAAAGGGGGAAAAATACATGTGCATGGTATGCGACCGGATACGGATGATCCGGGAGGGAACGAACAAATATTTCGTAAAGGAGCTGGAGACCGGCTATGTCGTTCTGGGCGATTACCAGAGATTTCGCGGCTATACGCTGTTTCTCTGTAAAGAATGCCAGCCGGAGCTTCACCTTCTTAAGACAGATTTCCGAAAGAAATTCCTGGAGGAAATGGCCCTTACGGCAGAGGCCGTTTACCAGGCATTTCAGCCGGACAAATTAAACTACGAGCTTTTAGGGGCAGGGGGAAATGTGCACATGCACTGGCACATATTCCCGCGGCGAGCCGGAGATACCCCGGCGCCGGGCCCTGTCTGGCAGCTCCCGATGGAAGAGCTGTATGCCGCAAAGTACCTGCCAGGCGATGAGGAACTGGAAGAAATGAAGGCGCTCCTCCTTCGGGAACTGGAAGCTGTCCTGCCTTAAGGCATGTCTTATTTTCCAGAAAAAAAGCGAAAAACTGCAAAGACAGGGGCAAAATCAAAATTTTGTCTAAAAAATCCATAAAAGCGGAATAATGAAATTGACAAATGGAAGAATAAACCTTAAAATAAAGGTGTCACAAAATCTAATAAATGGAGGTAAAATAGAAATGGAATTAAAAGGCAGTAAGACAGAACAGAACCTGGTTGCAGCATTTGCCGGTGAGTCCCAGGCCAGAAACAAATACACATATTTCGCAAGCGTAGCAAAGAAAGAAGGCTATGAGCAGATCGCAGCAATCTTCCAGGAGACGGCTGACAACGAGAAAGAGCATGCGAAAATGTGGTTCAAAGAGCTGAAGCTCTTAGGAAACACCGCTGAGAACTTAAAGGCTGCCGCTGAAGGCGAGAATTACGAGTGGACCGATATGTATAAGACTTTCGCAGAGGAAGCCGAGGCAGAGGGCTTCGCGGAAATCGCCAGAAAATTCCGTATGGTTGCCGACATCGAAAAGACACATGAGGAGAGATACCTGAAGCTCCTTCACAACGTGGAGATGCAGCAGGTATTCGAGAAAGCGGAAGAGACCATGTGGGTTTGCAGAAACTGCGGCCACATCGTAATCGGAAAGAAAGCCCCGCAGGTATGTCCGGTATGTGCACATCCGCAGAGCTATTTCGAGATGAGAAAAGAGAACTACTAAATCCAAGCTGTCCGCGCCGGCTTTCCGGCGCGGACTTTTAAATCTCTTTGCAATTTCGGGAAAGTATGATATAATGTTCACAACGTGAAAAGCCGGGACTTAAGTCCCGCCGGCGGCTGCCCCTTACCGGCGCAGTCCCCGTCCCATGAAAATTACATAGGAGAATACAAACCATGAAAACGAGGCGAGTTTTTTTAAAGCTGAGCGGAGAAGCTCTGGCAGGGCCGAAGAAGACAGGCTTTGACGAAGAGACGGTCCGCGAGGTCGCAAGACAGGTCAAGATGTCCGTGGATGACGGCATCCAGGTGGGAATCGTCATCGGCGGCGGAAATTTCTGGCGCGGCCGCACAAGCGAAGCCATCGACAGGACAAAGGCCGACCAGATCGGGATGTTGGCGACCATCATGAACTGTATCTATGTTTCGGAGATTTTCCGGAACGCAGGCATGATGACGCAGATCTTAACGCCTTTTGAATGCGGCTCCATGACAAAGCTGTTTTCCAAGGACAGGGCCAATAAATACTTTGAAAAAGGAATGGTTGTCTTTTTTGCCGGAGGAACCGGCCATCCGTATTTCTCAACGGACACGGGCATCGCGCTCCGCGCCATCGAGATGGAAGCAGACTGCATCCTGCTTGCCAAGGCCATCGACGGCGTCTACGACAGCGATCCGAAGCTCAATCCGGAGGCGAAAAAGTATGACACGATTTCCATCCAGGAGGTCATCGACAAAAAGCTCGCCGTGGTGGATCTGACGGCATCCATCATGTGTATGGAACATAAAATGCCCATGGCGGTCTTCAGCCTGAACGAAAAGGACGGAATCGCAGAGGCAATGCGTGGAAACATTAACGGTACCATAGTTACCGCTGAATAATAGGAGGTTCTTATGCAGGACGAATTAAAGGTTTATGAAGAGAAAATGGAAAAATCCATTGAAGCCATGATGAGCGAGTTCGCTTCCATCCGTGCAGGGCGTGCAAATCCCCATGTGCTGGACAAGATTAAGGTGGATTATTACGGAACGCCGACCCCCATTCAGCAGGTGGGCAACATTTCCGTGCCGGAGGCCAGGATGATTTTAATCCAGCCCTGGGAGAAGAGCCTGATTAAGCCCATTGAGAAGGCAATCCAGACTTCGGATCTGGGCATCAACCCCAACAACGACGGAAGCTGCATCCGCCTTGTGTTCCCGGAGCTTACGGAGGACAGGCGTAAGGAGCTTGCAAAGGACATCAAGAAGAAAGGCGAAGCAGCCAAGGTTGCAGTCCGCAACATCCGCCGGGATGCCAACGACGCCTTTAAGAAGATGGAGAAAAACAACGAGATCTCTGAGGACGATTTAAAGGATGCTGAGACCGGAATCCAGAAGATCACAGATAAGGCCATTGAAAAGATTGACAAGGCAGTGGATAACAAGACGAAGGAAGTCATGACCGTTTAATGGGATAGAAAGCCCTGCGGCCTTCACTCGCTGCCGCAGCGGCCGTCTAGCAGGCGGTTCGCATAAATCAGCAGGGGGCGGGAATACCTGTCCCCTGTTTTTACGCCGCAGGGCCCTGCGCCCAGGCGGCATATGCAGTTTGCGGGAAAAGAATACGGCTGCCCGCGCATACCTTTTATCATGAGATGCCGTCTTTTCAGGCGGGGAGAGGACAGATATGGAAAACACCATGAGGATTCCGGAGCATGTGGCGATGATTCTGGACGGAAACGGGCGGTGGGCCAAAAAACGCGGCCTGCCGCGGCAGATGGGCCATAAAAAAGGCTGCGAGACGTTGGAACAGGTGGTGGAGGATGCGGCGCGGATCGGCATCCGATACCTGACGGTCTACGGCTTTTCCACGGAAAACTGGAAGCGCCCGGAGGCGGAGGTCGGCGCCCTGATGCAGCTTTTCCGTTTTTATGCCAAGCGGCTCTTAAAGATTGCAAAGGAGCATGACGTCCGCGTTAAGATGATCGGGGAGCGGAACCGATTCGCACCGGATCTTATTGCGGCCATCAACAGCCTGGAAGAAGAGACGAAGGACGCCAAAGGCATGACCTTCATTATCGCCGTAAACTACGGCGGCCGGGACGAAATCACAAGGGCCGTCAGGCGCGTGATGGAGGATGCAAAGGCCGGAAAGCTTTCGCCGGAGGAGATGGATGAAACCGTATTTTCTTCTTATCTTGATACGGCCGGGATTCCGGATCCGGATCTTCTGATCCGCACAAGCGGGGAGCTCAGGCTTTCCAATTACCTTCTGTGGCAGTTAGCCTACACGGAGCTTTACGTGACCGACTGTCTCTGGCCTGACTTTAATAAGGAAGAACTTTTAAAGGCCATCGAGACCTTCAACGGGCGCGACAGGCGCTACGGCGGCGTTTCGCAGAAGGAGACAAAGTAAGGGAGCGGGTTTCATGTTTGCAACGAGACTTTTAAGCGGCATCGTGCTGGTGGCTCTGGCCGTATTCCTGTTGTTTCAGGGCGGGCCCCTGCTGCTTTTTGTGTCCGCGGCCATATCCTTAATCGGGCTTTTTGAGCTGTACCGCGTCATGAAAATCGAGCGGGCCGTGCCAGGCGTCCTGGGATATCTGGCGGGCGGCGTTTACTACGGGCTTTTGTGGTTCCGCCTGGAGAGCGACAGTACGGCCGTCTTTTTCCTGATGATCCTGTTTCTGATGCTTCTGATGACCGTGTACGTGGTGACATTCCCGAAATACAGCACCGAACAGATCACCGTATCTTTTTTCGGCCTTTTTTACCTGGCCGTGATGTTTTCTTATGTTTACCAGGTGAGGAGCCTCGCCGACGGCCGGTTCCTCGTTTGGCTGATCCTAATCAGCTCCTGGGGCTGCGATACCTGCGCCTACTGCGCCGGGATGCTGCTTGGAAAGCATAAGCTGGCTCCGGTTTTAAGCCCGAAAAAAACTGTGGAGGGGGCCATCGGCGGCGTTTTGGGAGCGGCCCTTTTGGGATTTTTATACGGCCTTTTGATCCGCGGCAGGATGACGGAGATTTTCGAGCCGGAGTTTGTGAGCGCTGCGGCATGTGCTGTGGCGGCCGTGATTTCCCAGATCGGCGATCTTGCAGCCTCCGCCATCAAGAGGAACCACAATGTCAAAGATTACGGCCATTTGATCCCCGGTCATGGGGGCGTCCTCGACCGGTTTGACAGCATGATTTTCACGGCTCCGGCCGTCTATTTTGCCGTGCTGATTCTGCGCGCGTTACAGGAGATGCCAGTATGAAACGAATTGCAGTGTTAGGCTCCACCGGCTCCATCGGGACACAGACGTTGGAGGTGGCGAGGGCCAACGGGGACATTGAAATTGCGGCCCTTGCGGCCGGAAGGAATATCGAGCTTTTGGAAGCGCAGATCCGGGAATTTTCCCCGAAGGTCTGCGGCGTTTTTGATGAAAAAAAAGCGGGAGAGTTAAAGATGCGCGTCCGTGACACGGAGACCCGCATCGTCTCCGGTATGGAGGGGCTTTTGGAGATCGCCGCCATGGACGGATACGAAATCCTTGTGACGGCCGTCGTCGGCATGATTGGGATCCGCCCGACCGTCGCGGCCATAAAGGCGGGAAAGGACATTGCGCTGGCAAACAAGGAGACCCTTGTGACGGCCGGCCATCTGATTATCCCGTTGGCAGCGGAACATCAGGTGCGCCTGCTGCCCGTGGACAGCGAGCACAGCGCCATTTTCCAGTGCTTAAATGGCGAGCAAGGGAATAAAATAGAAAAGATTCTTTTAACGGCCTCCGGCGGCCCCTTTTACGGGAAAACCATGGAGGAATTAAAGCATGTCCGGGTGGAAGATGCCTTAAAGCACCCCAACTGGTCCATGGGGAGAAAGATTACCATCGACAGCTCCACCATGGTGAACAAGGGTTTAGAGGTCATGGAGGCCAAATGGCTGTTTGGCGTAGAGATGGACGATGTTCAGGTGGTCGTGCAGCCAAAGAGCATCATTCACTCCATGGTGCAGTTTACGGACGGCGCCGTCATGGCGCAGCTCGGGACGCCAGACATGAAGCTTCCGATCCAGTACGCCCTTTACTATCCGGAGAGGCGGCCCATGGGCGGGGAGCGGCTGGATTTCTGGAGCCTTTCGTCCATCGCCTTCGGAAAGCCGGATTTTGAGACATTTAAGGGGCTTTCCCTGGCTTACGAGGCCGGCCGCGCAGGCGGTTCCGTGCCGACAGTGTACAACGCGGCCAACGAGCGGGCCGTTGCAAAATTTTTAAACGGCTCCATTTCCTACCTTACAATTACAGAAATAATTGAAGCGGCGATGGGACATCATAAGAGAAAGGCTGCGCCGTCTCTGGAGGAAATTTTAGAGACGGAGCAGGAGACGTATGATTTCATAGAAAGCAGGTGGGGCTCAGATTGCTCGCGGCACTTCTCGTTTTAAGCATCATTGTATTGTTTCATGAGTTCGGGCATTTTCTTTTTGCAAAATTAAACGGCGTCACCGTCGTGGAATTTTCCGTGGGCTTTGGCCCCAGGCTCCTTTCCTGGGTCAGCAAAAAAAGCGGCACGCGGTATTCCTTAAAAATTTTGCCCCTGGGCGGCTCCTGCGCCATGCTGGGGGAAGACGGCGAGGAGGACGAAAACCAGGCGCCGGCCGGCCAGGCGGAGGGCTCCTTTTTATCGAAATCGCCCCTGGCAAGAATCGTCATCATCGCGGCAGGGCCTGCCTTTAACTTCCTCATGGCTTTTGCCTTTGCGCTGTTTATCGTGTTCTATGTGGGATACGATTCCCCGGAGCTGGTGGGCGTGACGGACGGGTTCCCGGCAGAGCGCGCCGGGATGCAGGCCGGGGACGTGGTGACGGGGATCGGAAACCGCCGCGTCTCCATCGCCAGGGACATCACGTTATATCTGATGGCCCATCCGGCGGAGCCGGTGAAAGTGACCTACGAGCGGCTTGATACGGCCGCGGGAACATGGGAGACGCATGAGGCTGTGCTGACGCCGGAGTATTCGGAGGAGAGCGGCTCCTATCTTTTGGGAGTCAAATTTAACGGCTACCGGACGGCTGTAAAAAATCCCCTGGAGGCTGTGAAATACGCGGCCTGCGAGGTGCGCTACGTGATCCGGTCGGTCATTGACAGCCTGCGGATGATGGTGTCCGGCTCCATCAGCTCCGACGATATTGCGGGGCCGGTGCGGATCGTGACGATCATCGACGATACGGTGGAAGAGGCGAAGGAGTACGGCTTTCTTACGGTGCTTTTAAATGTTTTAAACCTGTCGGTGCTGTTTTCTGCAAACCTGGGCGTCATGAACCTTCTGCCGCTTCCGGCTCTGGACGGCGGGCGGCTCGTGTTCTTATTTCTCGAGCTTCTTCGCGGAAAGCCGGTGGACCAGCGGTTCGAGGGCGCCGTCCATCTGACGGGCATGGCGCTTCTCATGGCGTTTATGGTGTTTGTAATTTTCAACGATTTCAGGAATATTTAACGGAGGGAGATTCATGTACAGGGAACATACGAAGGTAATTTCCATCGGGGACAAAAAGATCGGAGGCGGAAATCCCGTCCTGATCCAGTCTATGTGCAATACGAAAACCGAGGATGTGAAGGCCACCGTGAGCCAGATCCTTGCTTTGGAGGCCGCCGGCTGCGACATCATCCGCGTGGCCGTTCCCACCATGGAGGCGGCTGCGGCTCTCCGTTCCATTAAAAAACAGATTCATATCCCGCTGGTGGCCGACATCCATTTCGACTACCGGCTGGCCATCGCAGCCATCGAAAGCGGCGCAGACAAGATCCGCATCAATCCAGGGAACATCGGCGCTAGGGAGCGGGTCGAGGCCGTGGTGGAGAAGGCGAAGGAGTACGGGATTCCGATCCGCGTCGGCGTCAACAGCGGTTCCCTGGAAAAGGAGCTGGTGGAAAAGTACGGCGGCGTGACGGCCGAAGCCCTGGTGGAGAGCGCCTTAAAGCAGGTAAAGCTCATCGAGGAGATGGGCTATGACAATCTCGTCATCAGCATCAAGTCCTCGGACGTCCTCATGTGCGTAAAAGCCCATGAGCTGATTGCAAAGGAAAGCCGCTACCCGCTCCATGTGGGAATCACCGAATCGGGAACACTGCTTTCCGGAAACATCAAATCGTCGGTGGGCCTGGGGATCATTCTCTATGAAGGCATCGGCGATACCATCCGCGTTTCCCTGACCGGCGACCCCGTCGAGGAAATTAAGAGCGCGAAGCTGATTTTAAAGACGCTGGGCTTACGGAAGGGCGGCGTCGAGGTGGTTTCCTGTCCCACATGCGGGCGGACGAAGATCGACCTGATCGGCCTGGCAAACCAGGTGGAGGACATGGTAAAGGACATCGACCTGGATATTAAGGTGGCCGTCATGGGCTGCGTCGTCAACGGGCCGGGAGAAGCCAGGGAGGCGGATATCGGCATTGCAGGCGGCATCGGCGAGGGCCTTCTTATTAAAAAGGGAGAAATCATCAAGAAGCTTCCGGAAAATGAGCTGCTTCCCGCACTGAGGGACGAGCTTCTTAAAATGCAAAAGGGTATGTGATATTGTATGGAAAAACCGTTTTTGAAGGTATTCCCGGGATTACATATTGCGGACGAGCTTAGAGAGCTTTTGAATCTTGTCATGGTGGAGAAGGTTTCCATGACGAAGGACAGAAGCTCTATTCGTATTTATATTGTAAGCCCGCGTCTGATTCATAAAAAGAACATTTACAGCCTGGAGGACGGCATCGCAAAGCAGCTTTTCCCGGGGCGGATCCTCGATGTGAAGATTCAGGAAAAATACCGCCTGTCGGCCCAGTACACGCCGAGAAAGCTTTTTGAGGTCTATAAGGACAGCATCCAGACGGAGTTTAAGCGGTTCGGGATGCTGGAGTACAACATTTTACGGCGGGCGAAGGCGGAATTTGCGGCCGAGGACAGCCTGGTGATGACCATTGAGGACAACCTGATTTACAGGGAGCGGTCGAAAGAGGTGGCCCGGGTACTGGAAAAGATCTTTACCGAGCGGTGCGGGCTTACGGCCGAGGTGAAGTTTGAATTTACGGAGCCTCCTAAAAAAGAGGAGCCGGCAGAGCTTCTCTACGAGCCCTTTGGGAAAGAGACGGCCGGCGAAGATTACCTGTCCGGGGCGGACGCGGCCTATCTTTCGGACGCGGCGGACGGCCAGATGCCATGGGAGGGCGGCCGGACAGCGGCTTCCAAAGAAAAGAGCGGAAATTCCGCCGCCATGTCTTCGGATAAGGCAAAGAAAGCCCCGGAAAAGAAGGCGGCTCCTGCCGGCGCACCAAAGGGGCAGGGCGCAGAAAAGAAAAAGGAATTCGGCAAAAAGACCTTCGGGGAATTCAAGAAGGGAGACGGCGGCTCCGGCTTTAAGCGCGGCGAGGGCGGCCGTCCGCCGTACCGGAAATCGGAAAATCCCGACGTGCTGTTTGGAAGGGATTTTGACAGCGAGCCCATGGAGATCCGTGAAATCATCGGCGAAATCGGCGATGTGACCGTCCGTGGAAAAATCCTGCGGGTGGAAAAAAGAGAGCTTAAGAGCGGGAAAAAGCTCCTGATCTTCGACATCACCGACTTTACGGACAGCATTACGGTGAAGATGTTCTTAAAAGAAGAGCAGGAGGAGGACGCCGGGAAGGCCGTCGCCGAGGGAAGCTTCATTAAGCTCCACGGCATCACCACCATTGACCGGTTCGACGGGGAATTAACCATCGGCTCTGTCTCCGGCATCAAGAAATGCGAGGACTTCACGTCGAAGCGGGTGGACAACAGCCCGGTCAAACGGGTGGAGCTCCACTGCCACACGAAGATGAGCGATATGGATGGGGTGTCCGAGGTGAAGGACATCATTAAACGCGCAAAAAAATGGGGGATGCCGGCCCTGGCCGTGACGGATCACGGCTGCGTGCAGGCGTTTCCGGATGCCAACCATGCCCTCGACAAGGGCGATTCCTTCAAAGTCCTGTACGGCGTCGAGGGCTATCTTGTGGACGATATGAAGGAAATCGTCGAAAATTCCAGGAACCAGAGTTTAGACGGGAGCTTTGTGGTTTTCGACATCGAAACCACCGGCTTTTCGCCGTCGAAAAATAAAATCATCGAGATCGGCGCCGTCAAGGTGGAAAACGGGGAGATCACCGGCCGTTTCAGCGAGTTCGTGAACCCCGATGTGCCGATCCCCTTTGACATCGAGCGCCTCACCGGCATCAACGACGCCATGGTGATGGACGCGGAAAAGATTGACGTGATCCTGCCGAAATTCCTCGCTTTCTGCGGCGATGCGGTACTGGTGGCCCACAACGCCTCTTTCGACGTGAGCTTTATCAGCCACAACGCGGCTGAGCTGGGCCTTGCCTTTTCGCCGACGGTGCTGGACACGGTTGCCCTGGCAAGAGTCCTGCTTCCAAATTTAAACCGGTACAAGCTGGACACGGTGGCGAAGGCCGTGGGCGTGTCGCTGGAGCACCACCACCGGGCCGTGGACGACGCGGAGGCGACGGCCGGGATTTTCCTGGCCTTTGAGCAGAAATTAAAGGACGGCCACGGCATGAGAACCCTGGATGATCTGAACGTGTTTAACAAGGTGAGCGATGAGACCATCATGAAGATGCCCACCTACCACGTCATCATCCTGGCGGCCAACGACCTGGGGCGGGTGAACCTTTACCGGCTCGTGTCCTGGTCCCATATCCGGTTCTTTTCCAGGCGCCCGAGGATCCCGAAGAGTCTTTTAAACGAGTACCGGGAGGGCCTCATCATCGGTTCGGCCTGCGAGGCGGGTGAGCTTTACCAGGCGATTTTAAGAGGCGTGGGAGACGCCGAGCTTTCCAGGCTCGTGCGGTTTTATGACTATCTGGAAATCCAGCCGCTTGGGAACAACATGTTCATGCTCCAGGATGAAAAGAGTACCGTAAAAACCGTGGCGGATCTGGAAAACATCAACAAAAAGATTGTGGATCTTGGCGAGCAGTTTGGAAAGCCGGTGTGCGCCACCTGCGACGTGCATTTTCTCGATCCCGAGGATGAGATCTACCGGCGGATTTTAATGGCCGGCCAGGGCTTTAAGGACAGCGACGAACAGGCGCCTCTTTACCTTCGCACGACCGAGGAGATGCTGGCGGAGTTTGAATATCTTGGGAGCGATAAGGCCTATGAGGTGGTGGTGACGAACACGAGGAAGATTGCCGACATGTGCGAGCCCATCGCGCCGGTGCGGCCCGACAAGTGCCCGCCGGTCATCGAAAATTCCGACGAGACCCTGCGGAACATCTGCTACAACAAGGCCCATGAGATGTACGGGGAAAATCTTCCGAAAATCGTTACCGACCGGCTGGAGCGGGAGTTAAATTCCATCATCTCCAACGGCTTTGCCGTCATGTACATCATCGCCCAGAAGCTGGTGTGGAAGTCCAACGAGGATGGCTATCTCGTCGGTTCGAGAGGTTCCGTCGGCTCGTCCTTCGTGGCGACTATGTCGGGAATCACGGAGGTAAACCCTCTAAGCCCCCATTATTACTGCACCAACTGCCACTACTATGACTTCGATTCGGAGGAAGTGAAGAAGTATTCCGGTATGGCCGGCTGTGACATGCCGGACAAGGTGTGCCCGGTTTGCGGGGCGCCCCTGAAAAAAGACGGCTTTGATATCCCCTTTGAGACGTTCCTCGGCTTTAAGGGCGATAAAGAGCCGGATATCGACTTGAACTTTTCCGGCGAGTACCAGAGCCGGGCCCACGACTATACCGAGGTCATTTTCGGAAAGGGCCAGACCTTCCGCGCCGGCACCATCGGCACCCTGGCCGACAAGACGGCTTACGGCTATGTGAAGAACTATTTTGAAGAGCACAACGAGAGGAAGCGGAACTGCGAAATCAACCGCATCGTCCAGGGCTGTGTCGGCGTCCGCAGGACGACGGGACAGCACCCGGGCGGCATTGTCGTCCTTCCGTTAGGCGAGATGATCTACTCGTTCACGCCGGTTCAGCATCCGGCCAACGACATGACGACGAAGACCATCACGACCCACTTTGACTATCACTCCATCGATCACAACCTGCTGAAGCTGGACATCCTCGGACACGATGATCCCACCATGATCCGCATGCTCCAGGACTTAATCGGCCTTGACCCGGTAAAGGACATCCCGCTGGACTGCAAGGAGGTCATGAGCCTGTTCCAGAACACGTCGGCCCTCGGCATCACGCCGGAGGACATCGGCGGCTGCAAGCTGGGCGCCCTTGGCGTTCCGGAGTTCGGAACGGATTTCGCCATGCAGATGCTCCTGGACACGAAGCCAAAGTATTTCTCCGATCTTGTGCGGATCGCCGGGCTGGCCCACGGAACCGACGTCTGGCTTGGAAATGCTCAGACGCTCATCCAGGAGGGGAAGGCCACCATTCAGACGGCCATCTGTACCCGTGACGACATCATGGTGTATTTGATCCAGCAGGGGCTTGAAGAAGGCACGGCCTTTACGATCATGGAGTCCGTCCGAAAGGGCAAGGGCTTAAAGCCGGAGTGGGAGGAGGAGATGACGAAGCACGGCGTGCCGGACTGGTACATCTGGTCGTGCAAGAAGATCAAGTACATGTTCCCCAAGGCCCATGCGGCGGCCTACGTCATGATGGCGTGGCGCATCGCCTACTGCAAGGTCTTTTACCCGCTTGCCTACTATGCGGCGTTTTTCAGCATCCGCGCCAGCGCCTTTTCCTATGAGCTCATGTGCCTGGGACGTGAGAAGCTGGAATTCCATCTGGCTGACTATAAGAGGCGCTCCGACAGCCTTTCCAAGAAGGAGCAGGATTCCCTGCGCGACATGCGCGTCGTCCAGGAGATGTACGCCAGGGGCTTTGATTTCCTGCCCATCGACATCTATAAGGCCAAGGCAAGGCATTTCCAGATCATCGGCGACAAGCTGATGCCGTCCTTAAGCAGCATCGACGGACTCGGGGAAAAGGCGGCCGATTCCATCGAGGAGGCGGCCAAGGACGGGAAATTCCTGTCGAAGGAGGACTTCAGGAACAGGACGAAGGTCAGCAAGACCATCTGCGATCTGATGGCAGAGCTGGGGATTTTAGGCGACCTGCCGGAGACGAACCAGCTTTCGCTCTTTGACTTTGCCATCTGATGCAGGAAAAAACAGAAAACAAAAGGGAGTATGAAAAAGTATGGAACGAGAAAAATTTTCCACCAGGCTCGGGTTCATCCTGATTTCCGCAGGCTGTGCCATCGGGCTTGGGAACGTGTGGCGCTTTCCGTATATCGTAGGGGAATACGGCGGAGCTGCTTTTGTGCTGATTTATCTGGCTTTTCTGGTGGCTCTGGGGCTGCCGATCATCGTCATGGAGTATTCCGTTGGGCGTGCCAGCCAAAAGAGTGCGGCGCTGTCCTTTGACGTGCTGGAGCCAAAAGGGACGAAGTGGCACCTCAATAAGTATCTGGCCATGGCAGGAAACTATATCCTGATGATGTTTTACACGACGGTCGGCGGCTGGATGGTGTATTATTTCGTAAAGATGGCCGCCGGCGGCTTTGAAGGCCTGGACGCAGAGCAGGTAGGCGGCGTGTTTTCCGGCCTTTTGGCCGATCCGGTTACGATGACCGGGTACATGGTGTTTACGGTCGTTGTCTGCTTTCTGATTTGCGCCGGAGGGCTCCAGAAGGGCGTCGAGCGGATCACAAAGGTGATGATGCTCTGCCTGTTTGCGCTGATGGTGGTGCTGGCCGTAAACTCCGTCCTGCTTGAGGGCGGTGAGGCAGGCCTGGAGTTTTATTTGAAGCCGGATTTTGGGAAGATGGCGGAGGCAGGCTTCGGGGAGGCTGTGTTTGCGGCGCTGGGGCAGTCCTTCTTTACCTTAAGCATCGGCATCGGCGCCCTGGCGATTTTCGGAAGCTACATCGGAAAGGAAAAGCGTCTGGCGGGAGAAGCTGTCAGCGTGCTGGTTCTCGATACGTTCGTGGCTTTCATGGCGGGGCTTATCATTTTCCCGGCCTGCTTTGCCTACGGAATCGAGGCAGATTCCGGCCCGTCCTTAATTTTCGTGACGCTGCCCAACGTGTTCAACCACATGGCAGGCGGCCGTGTCTGGGGGACGCTGTTTTTCCTGTTTATGTCCTTCGCGGCGTATTCGACGGTCATTGCCGTGTTCCAGAACATCATTTCCTTTGCCACGGATCTGACTGGATGCAGCATAAAGAAGGCGGCCATGGCAAACATGGCGGCAGTGATCCTGCTTTCCATGCCGTGCGTCCTGGGCTTTAACGTGTGGTCGTCCATCCAGCCCCTCGGCGCAGGAAGCACGATTCAGGATCTGGAGGACTTTATCGTCAGCAACAACCTCCTTCCCATCGGCAGCATGATCTATCTTTTGTTCTGCACGCGCAAATGCGGCTGGGGGTTTGAGAATTTCCTAAAGGAGGCCAACGCGGGAGAGGGGTTAAAGTTCCCGCGGGGCGTCCGGTTCTACGTGTCCTATGTCCTGCCGGTGATCGTGTTTGCGATCTTTTTGCAGGGATATTGGGCCAAGTTTGCGTAGAACCGCGGCCCTGTGAGAAAGCCCCGGGCTGGCGGCGGATGTTTCCGTTTGGGAAGTTTCCGCCCCGGCCTTTGGGGGCGTTCCCCAGGCGGAAAAAGAAGTTTGCCAAATTGTTTAAAAAAATTTGAAAAATGTGATTGACATTTTCTGGTTTTTATATTATACTACCAAACGTAATCGAGGCGTGGCTCAGTTTGGTAGAGCGCTGCGTTCGGGACGCAGAGGCCGCAGGTTCGAATCCTGTCGCCTCGATGCCCAATACGGCCTGTTGGTCAAGCGGTCAAGACGACGCCCTCTCACGGCGTAAACCCGGGTTCGATTCCCGGACAGGTCATTTGCTTCCGTGGCTCAGTTGGTAGAGCAACGCATTCGTAATGCGTGGGTCGCCGGTTCGAGTCCGGCCGGGAGCTTGAAAAGACATCGTTTTTGGACGGTGTCTTTTTTTTGCAAAGTCTTACATTTCCTGGTAGCAAACATTACGAAATTATTAGAAAATCCCGTAAGCCCCAATCGGCCTTGAATTTTGGAAAACCATATGATATCATTAAGCGGTCATGTGGACGGAAAAAAGATTGCCGGCTTCACAGAAAAAACACAGGAATGCTTTATAATAGGCAGAAGAACAACGACGGAAGGATGAAGAAATATGAGAAAATATAAACTTGTACTGCTTGCAGCCATGATGGCGTCAGTGACGGCGGCAGCCGCCGGCTGTTCCGGAGGCGGAGGCACATCGGCCCCGAACGTCACCCTGGCGACAGTGGCAGCCGCAGACCATACGGTAGAGGACGACGGGACAGAGGCTTCTGTCGAGCTTTTATCCCTTCAGAGCCCCATTGAATTCTGTTACAGCTATTACAATACGGACATGCTGTTTGTGATGGAGGACGGCAAGTGGACGGATATGATGGTTCCGGAGACGCCCATCAACCAGGAAATGTTTAACTCCATGGCAGACAAGTTCCTGAATTTAAAGGCCATCGAAAAGGTGGAAAACCCAAAGACCATGGAAGAGTACAACATGGATTATCCGGCATATTCTCTGTATCTGACGGACGGTGAAAAGGGCGCAGTTGAAATCACCATCGGGGATCAGGATGAAAACGGCAATTACTATGCGACGCTGGACGGGGAGAATTTTTACCTGTTAAAGAAGAGCACGGTGGAGTCCCTGATTATGGAGTACGACGATCTTGTGGTGAAGGATACGCTGGATCTTACGGTGGCACCGGAGGACATCAAAAAGGCGTCTGTGACATATAAGGGAAAGACGACGTCTTATAAGAGCTCCGACACGGAAGCCATGACGCGGATTGCAGACGGCCTTACGAGGCTGAAGCCGGACTGGTTCTCTGATTACTATGCATCGGCATCCTCGCTTCAGGGCACAGAGCTTGACGAGGAAGGCCGGATCACCTTCACAGCGGAGCTTGACATGAACGGGGAGACCCAGTCGGTGACGGTCTATATCGGAATCGCTTCCGACGTAGAGGGCCTGTACCATTATGTACAGCTTGAGGGCTCCGACATGATCTGCTACGTGGAGACGGAAATTCTCGACAGCCTGTTAAACGGAAACAGTGCGCTGACAGAAATTGGATAATGGATAAAAATTAGACGGCCTGCCGCAAAGCAGACCGTCTTTTTATACCCCTCCGAACCGGAACACAATTCCGATCACAGCCGAGGCGGCGATGAAGACAACCGGATGGAGATCCTTTGTCTTTTTTACAAGATTCGTGAACACATAGAGGACAACGATTAAGAGGACGCTCTCGATATTGATGAGATCGGTGAGCTTTCCCGTGGCCTCATAGAGCTCTTTCTGGAACAGCACCAGGACGGCGACGCTTAAGCCTGCCGCGGCGATGAGGCCGGTGGAAGCTGGGCGCAGGCCGTAGAAGGCGGACTGGACGTACTTGCTGTCCTTAAAGGCCTTTAAAAACCCGGCGATAATCAGGATGATAATGATGGACGGCGTAATGAGGCCGATTGTTGCGACGACGGCGCCTGAAATCCCTGCCGTCGTAAAGCCGACGTAGGTTGCCATGTTGACGCCGATGGGGCCCGGCGTGGACTCGGAGATCGCCACCATGTCGGCGAGCTGTCCGTAGGTGAACCAGCCGGTCGTGTCGGAAATATCATAGAGGAACGGAAGCGTTGCCATTCCGCCGCCGATGGCAAAGAGCCCGGCTTTGAAAAATTCATAAAAAAGCTGTAAATAAATCATCATTTCTTTGCGGCCTCCTTATTCTTAACGATGATCCCGAACAGTGCGGCCAGGATGATGAAGACCACCGGGGACAGGCTCGTGAGGGCAGAGCCCAAAAGCACCAGAATAAAGACTGCAAACGTAGGCTTATCAATGACCGACTTTTTCCAGAGCTTTACGACTGCGTTGAAGATCAATACACAGACGCAGACGCGGATGCCGGCGAAGGCATTCTGAACGATGGCCAGATGGGCAAAATTCTGGATGAATGCGGCGATAATCGTGATGATGATGAGGGACGGGAAAACGACACCCAGGGTGGCAATGATGCCGCCGCTGATTCCGGCTGTTTTCTGGCCCACAAAGGTGGCTGTATTGACGGCAATGATGCCGGGGGTACATTGTCCGATGGCATAATAGTCCATCAGTTCTTCTTCTGTCGCCCAGCCGCGTTTTTCCACGACCTCCTTCTGGAGCATCGGGAGCATGGCGTAGCCGCCCCCGAAGGTGAGGCCGCCGATCCGGGCGAAGGTGAAGAAGAGATCCATAAGCTTGTTCATGATGACTCTCCTTTTCAAATAGAAATCTCTATGTAAGAATATAGCAGAACGCGGCAAAAATCAATGCTCATTTTCGGCTTTTTGCAACTTGTGCGGCAAATTAGCAGAAAAGCCGCCGTCATGTGCCGTAATAGATTAACATGCTCAGTTCGGCCGCACCGGTGCCTGTATTTTTGTAGGTATGGGGCGCGTCGGCATAAAAGCGGATGGAATCGCCTTTTGAGAGGCGGAAGGTCTGATCGGAAACGGAGATTTCTGCCTCGCCGGAGAAAATGGTAATGTATTCTTCGGAGCCAGGAAGGTGGGGGGCAGCGGCCAGAAAGCCGTTTTCCTCGATGACAATGCGGTAAATTTCAAACTGTTTTTTCTCATCGAAAGCAAAAATCGGGTAGTTTAAGTAACGGCCGCCATCCTCGGACAATGGCCGGATTTCGTCCTGGCGAATTACGGCCACCTCCCCGCCCCGGTTTTCCAGAAGAGATGTAAAAGAGACCTTATAGCCGTTTGCAATTTTCCATAAGACGGAAATGGTGGGATTCACCTCCCCTTTTTCAATCTGTGCTAACATGCTCCTGGAGACGCCGGTCACGGCGGCAGCGGCATCCAGAGTCAGTTTTTTCTGCTCCCGAAGCTTTCTGGCATTGGCCGCAACAATATTTGTGACATCCATAGATTGAACTCCTTTATTGACAATATATTATAAAAATAGTACAATATAAAAGAAAATACAATATATAATACTTTTCTATCAATATTGTAGCGATCACGAAAGGAGATGTCAATGATGTTCCAATGGTTTTCTTTCCTGTCCTATGCCGTCATCACGGCAGCAACTCCCGGCCCCAACAACATCATGTCCATGTCCAACGGGAGCCAGAAAGGCTTTTTAAAGGCGATGCCATTCAATCTCGGCATATGGGCCGGTTTTTCTGTGGTCATGTGCCTCTGCACGGCCTTTTGCAGCTTTCTGTCGTCACTGATTCCGAAAATTAAGCTGCCTATGCTGATTTTAGGAGCTGCCTATATGCTGTACCTGGCCTGGGAAACCGTAAAAAGCACTGGAGAGATAGAAGAAATTTCTGCCCGCGGCGGATTCTTTTCCGGCTTGTTTCTCCAGTTTGTCAATCCCAAGATCTATATCTACTGCATCATGTCCATGGAAGCTTACATACTTCCCATTTACCACGGCCAGGCCCTGCCGCTTTTTGGCTTTGCCATGCTGCTTTCGTTCATTGGCTTTGCCTTTACCGTTGTCTGGTCGGCCTTTGGCTCCGCATTCCGTATCCTGTTTTCCAGGTACGCGAAGGCCGTGAATACGGTCATGGCCCTGCTTCTTGTCTACTGCGCCGTTTCCCTGTTCGCAGCATAAGCTTTTGCCCGTTTCCGCCCCAAAGAAAAAGACAGGACTTGCCAATTCAGGGCAAAAGAGTGTATAATGGTACGGACTGTAAACTGGAAGTACAAGATCTGGAGGTAAGACATGGGGAAAGCACAGTATAATGCGGACAGCATCACCGTTTTAGAGGGGTTAGAGGCCGTCCGCAAGCGCCCCGGCATGTATATCGGCGGCGTCGGCACAAAAGGCTTAAACCATTTGATTTATGAGATTGTAGACAATGCGGTGGACGAGCACCTGGCCGGCTACTGCACGGAGATTTTTGTGACCCTGGAGGACGACGGCTCCTGCACGGTGTTTGACAACGGCCGCGGGATTCCCGTGGAAATGCATAAAAAAGGCGTTTCCGCCGAACGCGTGGTATTATCCACGCTCCATGCCGGCGGAAAGTTTGACAATAATTCCTATAAGACAAGCGGCGGCCTCCACGGCGTCGGCTCCTCGGTGGTGAACGCCCTTTCCGAGCGGTTAAAAATCCGCGTGTTCCGGGACGGCTTTATTCACTATGACGAGTACGAAAAGGGAATTCCCGTGGTAGAATTAAAGGACGGGCTGCTCCCGACCGCAGGGAAGACGAAGCTTACGGGTACGGAGATCCGCTTCTGGCCCGACGGCAGCATTTTTGAAAAGACAAGATTTAAGGCCGACTGGCTGAAGAGCCGCCTCCATGAGACGGCCTATTTGAATCCGAAGCTGACAATCCATTACGAGAATAAGCGGCACGGGGAGGAGGAGTCCATTCTTTTTTCCGAACCGGACGGAATTATCGCCTACGTGCGGGAATTAAACGCCGGGAAGGAAGCCGTTCACGCCCCGGTGTATTTTAAGGGCACGTCGGAAAACATCGAGGTGGAGGTGGCCTTTCAGTTCGTGGACGCCTTTGAGGAGAACGTCCTCGGCTTCTGCAACAACATTTTTACCCAGGAGGGCGGAAGCCACCTGGTAGGCTTTAAGACGAAGTTTACGATGCTCATCAACTCTTACGCAAGAGAGCTTGGGATTTTAAAAGAAAAAGATACGAATTTCACCGGTGCAGACACGAGAAACGGCATGACGGCCGTCGTCGCTGTCAAGCACCCCGATCCGATTTTTGAGGGACAGACGAAGACGAAGCTTGCAAGCGCCGACGCCGCAAAGGCGGTGGCAGCCATCAGCGGCGAGGAGCTGGAGCTGTTTTTTGACAGGAACCTGGAAATCTTAAAATCCATCATCGCCTGCGCGGAAAAATCCGCGAAGATCCGAAAGGCCGAGGAAAAGGCCAGAACCAACATGCTTTCCAAGTCAAAGTTTTCTTTTGACAGCAACGGAAAGCTCGCCAACTGCGAGAGCCGCGATCCGGCCAAATGCGAAATCTTTATCGTAGAGGGCGATTCCGCCGGAGGCTCTGCGAAGATGGGCCGCGACCGCCAGTTCCAGGCGATCCTGCCAATCCGCGGAAAGATCTTAAACGTGGAGAAGGCGTCCATGGACAAGGTGCTTGCAAATGCGGAGATCAAGACCATGATCAACGCCTTCGGCTGCGGCTTTTCGGAGGGGTACGGAAACGATTTCGACATTACGAAGCTGCGCTACGATAAAATCATTTTAATGACGGATGCCGACGTGGACGGAAGCCACATCGACACGCTGCTTTTAACCTTTTTGTACCGGTTCATGCCGGAGCTCATCTACGACGGCCATGTCTACATCGCCATGCCGCCGCTTTATAAGGTGGTGCCGAAAAAGGGCGAGGAGAAGTATCTTTACGACGATAAGGCACTGGAGGAGTACCGGCGCACCCACAAGGGCGATTTCACGCTCCAGCGGTACAAAGGCCTCGGGGAGATGGACGCCGACCAGCTCTGGGAGACGACGTTAAACCCGGAAAACCGCGTCTTAAAGCTTGTGGAAATTGAGGATGCCAGGATGGCCTCCGAGGTGACGGAGCTTTTAATGGGAAGCGATGTGCCGCCGAGAAAGCAGTTTATCTACGACCATGCCGACGAGGCAGTGATCGACGCATAGTGAGGAGAACATATGGCTGAGAGAATTATCAGAACGGAATATTCGGAGGAGATGCAGAAAAGCTATCTGGACTACTCCATGAGCGTCATCACGGCCCGCGCCATCCCGGACGCCAGGGACGGCTTAAAGCCGGTGCAGAGGCGCGTGCTCTACGACATGAGCGAGCTGCGGCTAAACCACGATAAGCCCCACAGGAAGTCGGCGCGTATCGTCGGCGATACCATGGGTAAGTACCATCCCCACGGCGACAGCTCCATTTATGAAACCCTGGTGGTTCTGTCCCAGGCGTTTAAAAAGGGAATGCCCCTTGTGGACGGCCACGGGAACTTTGGCTCCATCGAAGGCGACGGCGCCGCGGCCATGCGCTACACCGAGGCCAGGCTTCAGAAATTTGCCGAGGAGGTCTACTTAAAAGACCTGGATAAGACCGTGGAATTCGTCTCCAACTACGACGAGACGGAGCGGGAGCCGGAGGTGCTTCCTGTCCGCGTACCGAACCTTTTAATCAACGGCGCCGAGGGCATCGCCGTGGGTATGAGCACCAGCATCCCGCCCCACAACCTGGGCGAGGTCATCGACGCCCTGAAGGCCTATATCGACAACCGCCTCCTGACGGTCTCGGATTTAATGGAGTACATGCCGGGGCCGGATTTCCCCACCGGCGGCATCATTGCCAATAAAAGCGAGCTGCTCTCGATTTATGAGACGGGAACAGGGAAATTAAAGCTCCGCGGCCGCATGGAGGTGGAGCTTGGAAGAAGGAAGACAGACCGTGACAAGCTTGTGATTACGGAAATCCCCTACACGATGATCGGCGCGGGAATCAATAAGCTTTTGGTGGACATCGCCGATCTGGTGGAGTCCAAAAAGCTGCCGGACGTGGTGGACATTTCTAACCAGTCCAACAAAGAGGGGATCCGCATCGTTTTGGAGCTTAAAAAGGATGCGGATATCCAGAAAATCCGCAATCTCCTCTATAAGAAAACAAAGCTTGAGGACACTTTCGGCGTCAACATGCTGGCCATTGCGGACGGCAGGCCGGAGACCATGAATTTAAAGGAGATTTTAAACACCTTCCTGGAGTTCCAGTATCGGAACATGACGAAAAAGTACGGCGTCCTTCTGGAAAAGGAGCTGGAAAAGAAGGAAATCCAGGAGGGGCTTATCGAGGCCTGCGACGTCATCGACTTAATTATCGCGGTGCTGCGCGGCTCCAAAAACTTAAAGGATGCCAAGGAATGCCTGATGCACGGCGACACATCGAAAATCAAATTCCGGGCGCCGGGCTTCGAGGAGGACGCGAAAAAGCTCTGCTTTACGGAAAAGCAGGCCACGGCCATCCTGGAAATGCGGCTTTATAAGCTCATCGGCCTGGAGATCATTGCGCTCCAGAAGGCCTATAAGGAGACGTTAAAGAAAATCCGCGAGTACCGTCACATCCTGGCCAGCCAGAAAAACATGGACGAGGTCATAAAAGAAGACCTGGATCAGATTAAGGCTGAGTTTTCCATGCCGCGGCGCACGCTCATCGAGGACGGCGGCGAAATCGTCTGCGAGGAGGTCAAGGAGGCGGCGAGAGAAGTCGTCTTCGTCATGGACCGGTTCGGCTACTGCAAGATTATGGATCCGGCCCTTTATGAGAAGAACAAGGAGACAGCAGACGCGGAGAGCGTCCGGACGCTCCCTGTGATGACCGACGACAGGCTCTGCTTCTTTACGGATCTCGGGGCGCTCTATCAGGTGAAGGCGGCCGATGTGCCGGCAGGAAAACTCCGGGACAAAGGCGTGCCTCTCGACAACATCAGCCGCTTTGACGGCACAAAGGAGCGGATTCTCCTTGCCATGACGGCGTCGGCGCTTCCCGGCGCGAAGCTTCTCTTTGCGACGGCTCAGTCCATGGTAAAGCTTGTGCCCGGTGAGGAATTCATAACGGCAAACCGCATGGTTTCGGCAACGAAGCTTGCGGACGGCGATACGGTGGCTGAAATCCGCCTGATGGGCGAAGAAAAGGAGGCTGTGCTCCAGTCGGCCCAGGGCATGTTTTTGCGGTTCTCCATGGAAGAGATCCCGCTTTTAAAGAAAAATTCTAGAGGCGTCCGCGGCATGAAGCTTTCGGACGGCGATATCCTGGAGCATGTTTATTTCCCGGAAACAGAACCGGTGATTACCTATAAAGAAAAGGAAGTCCACTTGACCCGCTTAAAGGCTGCAAAGCGCGACGGAAAAGGCAATAAGGTGCGGCTTTCCTAAATGGATGAAAAGGAGAAATGGCAAATGGAAATGACGCCCACACCGCATATTGAAGCAAAATCCGGCGAGATTGCAGAATCCATCCTGCTGCCCGGCGACCCGCTGCGGGCGAAAATGATTGCAGAGACATTTTTTACGGATCCCGTGCAGTTTAACGCCACGCGGAATATGCTGGGATTTACCGGGACATATAAAGGAAAGCGGATTTCGGTCATGGGAACCGGCATGGGCTGCCCGTCCATGGGGATTTATTCCCACGAGCTGATCCATGGCTACGGCGTGAAGCGGCTGATCCGTGTGGGGACGGCTGGCGCCATGCGAAAAGATGTGAAGGTGCGCGACCTCATCTTTGCCATGGGCGCCTGTGCCGCCACGGATTACGTGAGGCAGTTTGGCCTTCCAGGCGACTTTGCCTGCATTTGCAGCTTCCCGCTTCTTAAAAAGGCCGTGGAGGCGGCGGAGGCCGCGGGGCTTCCTTACCATGTGGGGAATGTGATGACCTCCGATCTTTTTTACACGCCGGAAAAATCAAGACATCAGGGCCTTTCCTTTGCCGACATGGGCGTTCTGGCGGCGGAGATGGAGACGGCGGCGCTCTATGCCAATGCGGCGCTTGCCGGCGCAGAGGCCCTTACGATCTGTACGATCTCGGATTCCATGGTGACGGGAGAGTCGACCACTGCAAAGGAGCGGGAGACGTCGTTTCTTGACATGATCCGGGTGGCCCTTGAAATTTCTTGATTTTTGTCCGGATTTGATGTAGGATAAAACAAATATGGCGGGGCTGTTTTGATACTGGCTCCGTATGAGGAGACGATGCAGCATGGAGAAGAAACTGAAGGTAGGCATTCTCGGCGCGACTGGTATGGTTGGCCAGAGATTTATTTCCCTTTTGGAAAATCACCCGTGGTACGAGGTGGTGACGGTGGCGGCAAGTCCCCGCTCCGCAGGGAAGACATATGAGGAGGCCGTCGGCGGCCGTTGGAAAATGACAACGCCGATGCCGGAGGGCGTAAAAAATCTGATTGTAAAGAACGTAAACGACGTAGCAGAGGTGGCAGCCACGGTGGATTTTGTGTTCAGCGCCGTGGACATGACAAAGGACGAGATCCGCGCCATCGAGGAGGCGTATGCGAAGGCGGAGACGCCGGTGGTTTCCAACAACAGTGCCCACCGCTGGACGCCGGACGTGCCGATGGTGATCCCGGAGGTGAACCCGGAACATTTCGCCGTCATCGAGCACCAGAAAAAGCGGCTGAAAACGGAGCGCGGCTTCATCGCCGTAAAGCCCAACTGCTCGATCCAGAGCTATGCGCCGGTGCTTTCCGCATGGAAGGAATTTGAACCGTATGAGGTGGTGTCGACGACTTACCAGGCCATTTCCGGCGCAGGAAAGACGTTTAAGGAATGGCCGGAGATGGTGGAGAATGTGATTCCCTACATCGGCGGCGAAGAGGAAAAGAGCGAGCAGGAGCCCTTGCGTATCTGGGGCACCATCGAAAACGGCGAGATCGTGAAGGCGAAGGAACCGGTTATCACCTGCCAGTGCGTCCGTGTGCCGGTATTAAACGGCCATACGGCGGCCGTGTTCGTGAAATTCCGGAAAAAGCCGACGAAGGAAGAGCTCATCGAGCGGATGGTTTCCTTCCGCGGCCTGCCCCAGGAATACGAGCTTCCCAGCGCGCCGAAGCAGTTTATCCAGTACCTTTCCGATGACAACCGGCCGCAGGTGACACTGGACGTGGATTTTGAGCACGGCATGGGAATTTCCGTCGGAAGGCTCAGGGAGGATACGGTCTATGACTGGAAGTTCATCGGCCTGTCCCACAATACGGTGCGCGGCGCCGCAGGCGGAGCCATTCTCTGCGCCGAGCTTTTGACAAAGGAAGGCTATATTCAGGCAAGATAAGCGGACGGAAGCGAGGAAGTTATGATAAAGAAAGAACGATTTGGAACGATGCCGGACGGACGCCCGGTGAGCCTTTATACCATAGAAAATCCCGGCGGTGTTTCGGCTTCCTTTACGGATCTCGGCGCCGTTTGGGTAAAGCTTTTGGCGCCCGACTGGGAGGGAGCGAAAAAAGATGTGCTCCTGGGGTTTGATGATGCGGACGGGTATTTAAACAACGGCCCGCACTTTGGTTCTGTCGTGGGACGGATTGCCAACAGGACGGCGAAGGGACAGTTTTTCTTAAACGGAACAGAGTACCGCCTTGCCATCAACAACGGTGAAAACAACCTCCACAGCGGCCTGGACTATTATGATAGAAGACTCTGGGAGGCCGAAGAAGGCGGGGATGGCCGCAGCGTGACCTTTACCCTTTTAAGCCCGGACGGCGACCAGGGATATCCGGGGAATGCGAAGATTTCCGTCACCTATACGCTTTCGGAAAAGGACTGCGTGGAGATTGTCTACCGCGTCGTCTGTGACCAGGATACGCCGGTGAACCTGACGAACCACGCCTATTTTAACCTGGCCGGCCATGACGGCGGAAGCGTTATGGGGCAGGAAGCCAGGATCGAAGCGGATTTCTATACACCGAACGGAAAAGATTCGATTCCCACCGGCGAGATTCTAAAGGTAGACGGGACACCGATGGATTTTCGGGCGGCCAAGGCCTTTGGCCGCGACATTGACGCAGAGTTCGACCAGCTTACCTGGGCCGGCGGCTACGACCAGAACTGGTGCTTGAACCACCATCCCGGCGAGTATGCGCTTTCGGCCTGGGCGCACGATCCGGGAAGCGGTCGGGCCATGGAGGTCTATACGGATGCGCCGGGTGTCCAGCTTTATACGGCAAACGGCCTTTCCGGCGTTTCGGGAAAAGGCGGCGTTTCCTACGGAAGACGCGGGGCGTTCTGCTTCGAGACGCAGTTTTATCCGGATTCGGCCAATAAGGCCCAGTTCCCAACTATTATCTTGAAGGCGGGGACGGAGCTTGTGAGCCGGACAGGGTATCGGTTTTATGTGGAAAAATAACCGTTCTGCGGTTATTTTGCCTGCGCATACTGGTTTTTGCGTTCACCGCAAAAATCCAGGCGCTAAGTTCCGCCGGAGGCCCATGGCCGCGCAGCGGATATGGTAGAATGACAGCAAAGCGGGCATTATACCTGCGCATTCTGGTTTCTGCGCTTGCCGCAGAAATCCAGGCGCTAAATTCCGCCGGAGGCCCATGGCCGCGCAGCGGACATGGTAGAATAACGAGGAAAGCGCGGCTCATGCTTGCAGGAAGCCGCATTTGACGAGAAAAACCATCGAGACAGTAGTCGAGATGGAAAAATAAAAGGAGAAGTGCCTGGGGCGGCCCGGGCATTTTTCGTTTCCTATGGAACAAAAACGCTTCGCAGGGAGACGCGCTCTGCGTAAAAGGATATGGCTGTTAAAACAGCCGCGCTCCGGCGCGAGGGTGCGCGAGACGCACACTTTATTATTTTCGGTACAGGAGTCAAAAAACAGATGGGCAAATCATTATTTATTGCAGAAAAACCAAGTGTGGCCCAGGAATTTGCCAAGGTGTTAAAAATTACGGGAAAGCGCGGTGACGGCTATCTGGAGTCGGAAAACGCCATTGTGACCTGGTGCGTCGGCCATCTCGTCACCATGAGCTATCCGGAGGCCTATGATCCGGTGTACAAGCGCTGGTCTATGGATACGCTTCCCTTTCTTCCGAAGGAATTCAAATACCAGGTCATTGACGGCGTGGCAAAGCAGTTTAAAATCGTGAGCGGGCTTTTAAACCGGAGCGATGTGGAGACAATCTATGTCTGTACCGACTCGGGGCGCGAGGGAGAATACATATACCGCCTTGTGGAACAGATGGCAGGCGTAAAGGGAAAAACGCGCCGCCGCGTCTGGATCGACTCCCAGACGGAAGAGGAGATTCTGCGCGGCGTCAGAGAGGCAAAGGAGCTTTCGGAGTATGACAACCTGGCGGCTTCGGCGTATCTTCGGGCAAAAGAGGATTATCTGATGGGCATCAATTTTTCACGCGTGCTGACGTTAAAATACGGCCCGTCGGTGGCGTCCTATCTCAGAGAAAAACGGGCTGTTTTATCCGTGGGCCGCGTGATGACATGTGTCCTCGGCATGGTTGTCCGCAGGGAGCGGGAGATCCGCACCTTCGTAAAGACGCCGTTTTTCCGCGTCCTCGGCACCTTCCGTATGCCGGGGCAGGAGACGGCCATCGAGGCCGAATGGCGTGCCGTCGAGGGCTCGAAGTATTTCGGGACGCCGGCGCTCTATAAGGAAAACGGCTTCCGGGAAAAAAAGGACGCCGAAGCTCTGGTGGCTTTTCTTTCCGAGCCGCCCATGGAGGGGACGCTTCTTTCCGTGGAAAAAAAGCGGGAGACGAAGAATGCGCCGCTTTTATATAATCTGGCGGAGCTTCAGAATGACTGCTCAAAGCTCTATAAAATCAGCCCCGATGAGACGCTGAAAATCGTCCAGGAATTGTATGAAAAGAAGCTGGTGACGTATCCGCGTACCGATGCCCGCGTGCTGTCGTCGGCTGTGGCGAAGGAGATCCAGAAAAACATCGGCGGCCTTCGGAACGTGCCGCTGCTTTCCGGGTTTGCCTCGGAGGTGCTGGAAAACGGCGCATATAAAAAGATTGCGGGAACTCGCTATGTGAACGACAAGCAGATCACCGATCACTACGCCATCATCCCCACCGGGCAGGGGCTTTCGGCGCTCCGGGGGCTTGGGGAGCTGCCCCTTAAGGTCTACGAGCTGATCGGGAGGCGGTTTCTGGCAATTTTTTATCCGTCGGCCGTCTATCAGAAGGTTTCCCTGCATATGGAAAAACAGGGCGAACATTTCTTTTCCAGCTACCGTGTGCTGGCCGAGGAGGGCTATTTTAAGGTGACTCCGCCGCCGCAGAAATCTGCGAAAGCGAAAAAGAGCGGGGACGGCGAAAAGCAGGAAAACGGAGAGGAGATCCAGGAGATCGATCCCGGCCAGGGCGAGAAGGCCGAGGCGCTTCTTTCCATGTTAAAGAGCTTAAAAAAAGGAGAGAAGCTGGAGCTTACGAAGCTTTCCATCAAGGAAGGCGAGACGACGCCGCCCAAGCGGTACACCTCCGGCTCCATGATCCTTGCCATGGAAAATGCCGGTCAGCTCATCGAGGACGAAGATCTGCGGGCCCAGATCAAGGGCAGCGGCATCGGCACCAGCGCTACCAGGGCGGAGATTTTGAAAAAGCTTTTCAACATCAAGTATCTGTCCCTGGCAAAGAAAACCCAGGTCATTACGCCGACGCTTTTCGGGGAGATCGTCTTCGACGTGGTGAGCGCCTCCATGAAACAGCTTCTGAATCCGGAGCTTACGGCAAGCTGGGAAAAGGGGCTTACTTACGTGGCCGAGGGCACGATCACGCCGGAGGAGTACATGGAAAAGCTGAACCGGTTTGTGGCCCTTCGTACCGACAGCGTGAAGCAGGTGAATAATCAGGCGCTTTTGCGGCCGTATTTCGATGCGGCGGCGCAGTTTTATAAGAAGCAGGGCGGTTGAAACACGGGGTACTGTGTGGTAAGATAGAAATAGAAAAACGGTTTTTGGAATTTGCGTAGAGGCGATTTTGTGAATAAAAGGCAGCAGTTCACGGAAGAAGACCTTCAAAGACTTCGTGGATTTCGTCTAATGGATGATGATTTTATGACGAAGTGCTTTGAAAATAACATTGAATGTACGGAACTTGTGATACAAATTGTGTTAGGCAGAGATGATATCAAAGTAAAGAAAGTAGAGACGCAGCATTTAATAAAAAATCTTCAGGGACGGTCTGTCGTTCTCGATATCTTTGCAACGGACTGTACAGGAAAGAAGATCAATATTGAAATCCAGCGTGCGGACCGTGGAGCCGGTGCAAAAAGGGCGAGATACCACAGCAGCCTGATTGATGCGAATATTACGGAGCCAGGAGAGAAAATGGAGAATCTGCTGGAAATGTATGTGATTTTTATTACAGAAAAAGATGTAATGAATGGAATGCTTCCGATTTACCATATTAACCGTGTGGTTGAGGAAACTGGCATGCCATTTGATGATGAAACACATATATTGTATGTAAACGGGGAATATCGGGATGACTCTCCCATTGGAATCCTGATGCATGACTTCTCCTGTACGGATCCGGCAGATATGAAGTATAAAGTGCTTGCGGAGCGAGCAAGATATTTTAAAGAAGATGAGGAAGGAGTGGCTGTTATGTGTAAAGCGATGGAAGAAATGCGGAATGAAGCTGCCAGAGCCGCCGACCTTGCGGCCAGACGCAGAGTTGCAGCCAGCCTGTTAAAAACCGGCAAACTATCTCATGAAGAAATCGCAGCCTGTGCAGACCTGACTCTTCAGGAAGTGAAGGCACTGGCAGGTGAAAAAGGGGCCTGATATCCATTTTTATAAAAAAAGGAGGAACCAATCATGAAAAAAGAGGAGACAAAAATTACCTGCCTGTATGACCTTTCTCATACGGCGGCAAAACCACTGCTTGAGCAGTACACCTACCCGTGGGAGGTGCTGCCGCATATCAAGGAATGGATCCTGGAGCTTGGAAAGACGCTTTCTGGAGAAGAGTATGAACAGCTCGGGGAGAATGTCTGGGTACATAAAAGTGCAAAGGTATATCCAAGCGCATATCTGGGAGAGTACATCATCATCGGAAAGGATGCGGAAGTGCGCCACGGTGCGTTTTTGAGAAGCTCCGCCCTGGTGGGCGAGGGCGCTGTCGTGGGAAATTCCACGGAGCTGAAGAATGTGATCCTGTTCGATAAAGTGCAGGTTCCGCATTACAATTATGTGGGCGATTCCATCCTGGGATACAAGGCCCACATGGGAGCCGGATCCATTACCTCCAACGTGAAGTCCGATAAGCATCTGGTAAAAGTCCACGCAGAGGACGGGGATGTGGAGACCGGGCTTAAAAAATTCGGCGCCATGCTCGGAGATAACGTGGAAGTGGGCTGCGGCTCTGTTTTAAATCCTGGTACGGTGATTGGAAGGAATACGAATATTTATCCGCTGTCCAGCGTCCGCGGATGTGTGGCGGAGAATTCGATTTATAAGAGGTTGGGGGAAGTGGCAGAGAAAGAAGAACGGTAAAATATGAGGGTCAGCCGTATGTTTCGGCTGGCCCTCAAACTGTAATTTGCTATTTCGTACCAAAAATCCGATCCCCAGCATCTCCAAGCCCCGGGCAGATGTACGCATTTTCATTGAGCTCCCGATCCAGGTGTCCAACATAGATCTGGATGTCAGGATGCGCCTCATGGAGCCGCTTAAGTCCCTCGGGGGCAGCGATGATGCACATGAATTTAATCGTCTTTCCGCCATGCTGCTTGATAAAATCCACAGCCGCCACAGCAGAACCGCCGGTCGCTAACATCGGGTCCGTCACAACGATGGTTCTCTGGTCGATGGGGCTCGGAAGCTTGCAGTAGTATTCGTGGGGCTCATGGGTCACTTCGTCGCGGTAGAGGCCGATATGGCCGACTTTCGCCGTCGGGACGAGAGCCAGAATACCGTTTACCATGCCGAGGCCGGCTCGGAGAATCGGGACAATGGCTAGCTTCTTTCCGGAAATCACCGGAGTGAAACATTTCTCAATCGGGGTTTCCACTTCCACTTCTTCCAAAGGCAGGTCACGGAGTGCTTCGTATCCCATCAGGGTTGCGATCTCCTCGATCAGGGTGCGGAATTCGTTGGTTCCAGTGTTTTTGTCCCTCAGCATGGAGATCTTATGCTGAATTAACGGGTGGTTAATAATTGTAACATTATCCATAGTATTGTGTACCAGCCTTTCTTGTTTTTTAAAGCCCCATTCCGGAACTTTTTCTCATATGGTATCAAAACCGGAGCGAAAAATCAACTATTTCGTATCCGGCGTATAACTTACAATGGCAAAATCACCGATGGCATGGGACACCGGGACACTGATGTAAATCGTCCCCTCATTTTCGTAGGAAAATGCCTGCGGGAAGCCCTCCAGGCCGGAAGCCGTAAAGTCGCACTGCTTTAAAATTTCCCACCAGTCCTCCAGCGACTGAGATTTCAGATAGTCTTTAACCTCGGAAGAATTGGCCGGCTTATGGACGACACAGTCATCGGATACGAGATATCCGGCCATCGTATAGGCATCGGCATAGTCGGAAAGGCCCATGAGCACACCTTTGTCGAGATCCACCGTCGTGGTGTAGAACAGCGCCGTGGGGTGGGCAGCGCCCTCCGTCATCAGGGAACCTTCGTAGGTGAGCACGGCGCGGCTGCGGTCGAGTGATACGACGGTGCACTGGACGGCCACCGTATCCGAGGCGGCATTTACCTCATAATCGGTGAGAATCTGAATTGCCTTCTCCTTTATGAGATTGTTGACCGTCTCCTCCATGTCGGCATTTTTTAAGTTGGAGAGGATCGGATATTCAATGGAGACCTTGCCGTCTTTATGGGTGGCAATCTGGGAGCGGACACTTAAGGCGGAAGCGGAGCTCTGGCCTTTTTTCGTTTCCTCCTCAGCAGTTTCCTCCGGCTTGGCCGCCTCGGTTTCCTTTGCGGCTGCCGTAGTCGGCGACATGGATTCCGCCTCTGTATGGGAACTTGTCAGATCCACTTTTTCCCTGGATTTACAGCCGGAAAACGAAAGGCACGCGGCTGCCGTCAAAAGCAGAAAGTAGTATTTTTTCTTTTTCATAAGGGAATTCCTCCTTTGTAAATCAAATCCATATCTTCATTATACTGGAACTTTCCCGTCTTGTACATGGAAAGAATATGTAGAAATTCTTAATATTCTGTAACAGATTGTCAATTCGCTGTTTTCTTTAATGAGAAAATATGGTATGCTTAATACAAACATGCATTCATATACGAGGAGGAACATCCATGAAGCTTTTATCGCTGGCAGAAGAATTACAGGGCAATTCTTATCCTGGAAGAGGAATCGTCCTTGGAAAGTCGAAAGACGGGAAAACGGCCGTAGCGGCATATTTTATCATGGGAAGAAGCGAAAACAGCAGAAACCGCGTGTTCGTGGAAGAAGGGGCAGGGATCCGTACCCAGGCCTTTGATCCGGCAAAGCTGGAAGATCCGAGCTTAATCATCTATGCGCCTGTCCGCGTCCTTGGAAACAAGACCATCGTCACAAACGGCGATCAGACGGACACGATTTACGAGGGCATGGACAAGCAGCTCACCTTTGAGCAGTCCCTGCGCTCCAGGGAATTCGAGCCGGACGGCCCGAACTTCACGCCGCGGATTTCCGGCATCATGCATATTGAAAATGGCGGCTACAATTATGCCATGTCCATTTTAAAGAGCAGCGACGGGAACCCGGAAAGCTGCAGCCGCTTCACCTTTGCCTATGAGAAACCTCTTTGCGGAGAGGGGCATTTCATCCACACATACATGAGCGACGGAAACCCGCTGCCGAGTTTCGAGGGCGAGCCGAAGCGCGTGGCCATCGACGGCGATATCGATGCATTCACAAAGATGGTATGGGAAAGCTTAAACGAAGAAAACAAAGTCTCCCTGTTTGTCCGCTTTATTGACATTGAAACAGGAAAATACGAGAGCAGGATCGTAAATAAAAACCAGAAATAGGGAAAGGAAGATCAAAAATGAAAGAAATGGAATTAAAATACGGCTGCAACCCGAACCAGAAGCCGTCCAGAGTCTTCATGGCTGATGGAAGCAAGCTTCCGATTACGGTGTTAAACGGCAAACCCGGCTATATCAACCTGCTGGATGCATTAAACGGCTGGCAGCTTGTAAAGGAGTTAAAAAAAGCCACCGGTCTTCCGGCGGCCACTTCCTTTAAGCATGTTTCCCCGGCCGGTGCGGCTGTGGGTCTGCCGATGGATGATGTCCTGAAGAAAATTTACTGGGTGGACGATCTGGGCGAGCTGTCCCCGCTTGCATGTGCTTATGCAAGGGCGAGAGGCGCTGACCGCATGTCTTCCTTCGGCGATTTTATCTCCCTGTCCGACGTCTGCGACGTTGATACGGCACGACTCATCAAGCGCGAAGTTTCTGACGGCGTCATCGCGCCGGGCTACGAGCCGGAGGCGCTGGAAATCTTAAAGGCCAAGAAAAACGGAAATTACAACGTGATCCAGATCGACGAAAATTACGTGCCCGAGGAGATCGAGCGCAAGCAGGTGTACGGCGTCACCTTCGAGCAGGGCAGGAACAATCTGGAGATTAACCGGGAACTTCTCTCCAACGTGGTGACTGAGAATAAGGAAATCCCGGATTCCGCAAAGATTGATTTGATGATTGCGCTGATTACCTTAAAATATACCCAGTCCAACTCCGTCTGCTATGTGAAGGACGGACAGGCCATCGGTATCGGCGCAGGCCAGCAGTCCCGTGTGCACTGTACACGCCTTGCAGGCCAGAAGGCCGACAACTGGTTCCTCCGCCAGGCACCGCAGGTTTTAAATCTGCCGTTTATCGACAAGATCAAACGCGCCGACCGCGACAACGCCATCGACGTTTACATTGGCGAGGAGTACATGGATCTTCTGGCTGACGGCGAGTGGCAGAAGGTCTTTACGGAAAAACCGCCGGTGTTTACGAGAGAGGAGAAGCGCGCATGGCTTGATAAAATGCAGGATGTGGCGCTGGGCTCCGATGCCTTCTTCCCCTTCGGCGACAACATCGAGAGGGCGAAAAAGAGCGGCGTGAAGTACATCGCACAGCCGGGCGGATCTGTCCGTGACGACAATGTCATTGAGGTCTGCAATAAATATGGCATGGCGATGGCTTTTACTGGCATTCGTCTGTTCCATCACTAAGGTAGAAATATATAGGCGGGGGCTGGTTTTTTGCTGGCCTCCGGTCTGTATGTTTTGAGGCGCGGAAGATGGGGAAGAAGCCCGTTTCGTGGGGACTTTGTCTGCGATGGGGGTGTAAACTGTGTTTTTTGTTTTGTGCAGTGCGGTTTTGCAAAAATATCTTTCCTGTGAAATAAAAAGTGCTTGCCAAAATGGGACAGAGATGGTAAAATAATTTTCGTTGCAGAGATGCAAAACGCCGGCGTGGCGGAATGGCAGACGCATCAGACTCAAAATCTGACGGGGGCAACCTCGTGCCGGTTCAAGTCCGGCCGCCGGCAGGAAGAAAAAAGAGCATTGCAAGATCATCAGGATGGATGATTGAGCGGTGCTCTTTTTTCGTGTTCGGAAAATCCAGGTTCGGGATCCGTAGCTGCGGGGTCCGGCCTGGATTTTTTTGTATTTTAGCTTTTCTTTTTTGTAGGGGTGGCTTTTATTTGCAGGTCTCTGAGCAGTTCTATTGTTGTGTTATAAAATCTGTTATCTGTGTAACCGGTCTCGGGATTTTCGGAGACTGTGTTTTTCTTGAGATTTCCAAGTATGTTCAACGGCTTTGTACTTCATTTCTGGTTGTCGTTGTATGGGAGTCTGGTGATTTTCTGATGATACCATTGATATCTTTGACTTTCTTGAATGTGAATTCCGTTTTTTGAATCCTGATTTTGATAATGTACATGATGGAAGCTGTCTTTTGAAGACGGCTTTGAAGTCTGTGGGTAGGCGTAGAAATAGGTGTATTGGTGGGCGTAAATTATGACGCCAATGTGGTGATAAGAGAAGATATGTTTTTTGTTAGTTCTATACTTGGGATTATTTTTGGGGGTTGGATATATAAGAGTTTGATATGTGAACGTATGGGCATGGGGAAGTTCTGCATGGTGGTCTAAGACTGGGGTGGAAATGGAATGGGAGTGGTGGTTTGTGGTTGAATTGGCGGTTTGGAAATTGTGGGGAATGTGAATAGAGCGAGGGAGAGTTTGAAGGGTAGAGAGATGGTTGGGGGATGGTGGGAGTGGAAAGAATGAGAGTATAGATTGACAGGGCTGCCCAAGTGATATTAGTCGCTGAATATATACCATTTTTCGATAGATATGTACAAAAGGTGTCTACACAAATGGGATTATTGAAGTCTGTAGAAGCCAATAAAGTATTAAATATTTGAGGTGTCTGCCCTAAATAAAATAGTTAATAAACGGATAGAGAAAATGAACATTTCGGGCGTTTATTTAACATGGTTCTTGTATTGTATTGATTGGACAGACATGACCAGAAAAAGACATAATAATTTACTTAATAGAAGGGCTACTGTGGAAATCAGGAAGAAATGATAGATATCGGAATGATGATCCACAGCAATTTCGACCATAGAGAATTTTAAAAAGTTCCGAACCGGCCGGATGAAAAGAGGAGTACGTCATGGATAAGGAGTACGTAAGTTGTGAAGGATAAATTGAATATTGCAATGCTCGGCCATAAGCGCATTCCATCCCGGGAAGGCGGAATTGAGATCGTGGTGGAGAAACTGTCCACACGGATGGTCAAACTTGGACATCAGGTTACATGTTTTAATCGCAAAGGACACCATGTGAGTGGTTCGGAGTTTGATGGTAATCATTTGTCAGAGTATAAAGGTGTGAAGCTGAAGCCGGTATGGACGCTTGACAAAAAAGGGTTTGCGGCTATGACCTCGTCCTTAAGCGCAGCAATTAAAGCTGCCTTTGGAAAGTATGATGTCGTTCATTTTCATGCAGAAGGCCCCTGTGCCATGCTTTGGATCCCAAAGCTTTTTGGCAAACGTTGTATTGCTACGATCCATGGCATTGATTGGCAGCGTGCTAAATGGGGCGGTTTTGCCAGTAAATACATAAAGTTTGGAGAGAAAGTTGCTGCCAAATATGCGGATGTGATTATTGTTCTTTCAGAAGGCGTTCAAAAATATTTTATGGATACCTATGGCAGAAAGACGGTTTTTATTCCGAATGGTGTGAATAAACCAACTATTTGTGAACCACAGCTAATTAAAGAAAAGTTCGGGCTTGATAAAGATAGCTACATTCTCTTTCTCGGCCGGTTGGTGCCAGAGAAAGGAATATCATATTTGATAGAAGCATTTAGGCAGATTGAAACAGATAAAAAGCTGGTAATTGCTGGCGGGAGTTCAGATACAGATGAATTTTTGCGTGAACTGAAGAAGCTTGCAAAAGATGATAAAAGGATTATCTTCACTGGGTTTGTCCAAGGGCAACTACTCGAAGAGTTGTACAGCAACGCTTATGTATATGCACTGCCCTCTGATCTGGAAGGAATGCCACTAAGCCTTCTTGAAGCTATGAGTTATGGAAATTGCTGTGTGGTAAGTGATATTGCTGAATGCGCTGAAGTGGTTGAGGATAAAGCCGTAGTATTTTCAAAAAGCAATGTTAAGCAATTGAAAGAGAAACTACAGGATTTATGCGATCATCCAGAAAAAGTGCAGTCGTATAAAAACTCTGCATCAGATTTTATCTGTCGGAAATATAACTGGGATGACGCAGTAAATAGAACGGTAGCTTTATACCGAAAGAGGTAGGTGGCGCCATTGATGGGCTTCGAACAATAGCATGTATCGGCAAATAATTTGTGTGGAGTGTACTGTAAAGAAAAGTTATTTGAAGAAAAACAGGATCACAAACTTTGTCAGTGGTATTAATATGGAAATATACTTCTCCCACATGATTGTCTTCCAAATTGTTGAAAAGCTTGGCCTGAAACGAATAATCAGAAATGGCTGGATACAATACGTTTGTAAGCGTTGTGATTGTGTTTTTGGGAACAATTCTTTTTCAGTTGTAGTGAAGAGGCTGATTGGATTGTTTAAGAAAAGATTTACTGAAATAAAAGTAAAAAGATGAAAGTAAGCGGTTAAGGGAATGAGAATGGAAACAATGATTATATACGCAATCATGGCACTCATTATGTTATTTTTGTCTTTTGAGTTGCTTTATAAAGCTGAATAAAGACCGGATGCTGCACCAGAAGAAACGCATGAATGAACAAATTATGAATATCTCTAAAATAACAGGTATTTTTAAAACGATTCTAGACAAAGTCTATTCAAGAATCAATGCTTTTGGATGAAATATTTGCTCCAGGCGCATATTGTTAACAAATTGTTCATTCATGCGTTTGTCGTGGATGCTGCACACCTCTTTGATAAGTAGAATAGTAATGCAATGCGAGGAATCTGGTGTTTAATTGTCATTCTTGTCCACATTCTGGTTCCTTATCAGAATCGCATACAGGATATGCTCGGAAGTTTCTCTTATATTGGTGTGACATTCTTTTTTATGACATTAGCTTATGTATTGAGATTAGGAATTACTAAAGATCCAGATAATATACGACATTTCTGGAGAAGACGGTTGCCAAAACTGCTGATACCAATGTTCCTTGTAAACATTGTCTCCCTAATTTTCCATGTGCTTGAGGTGAATGGGATCTCCCTTGGTATTTTAATGAATATTAATGGATGGGTGCAGTGGTTGCTTGTATGCTATTTAATCTTCTAGATTGTTAACCGTTTTGTGGCTTTTGACCGATTTAGGACTGGGGGATATATCGACATTATTGTCTGTGTATTGATCATAGCATTCAGTGTAGCAATCTATGCATTAAGAAGTCATATTTCCGACACTACATGGTGTCTGGAGGTGTTTGGTTTTGTGTGGGTAATAGTCTTCTTCCATGTAAAGAATCGGTTTGCAGAGTGGATGGGAAAGAAATGGTTTTTCAAATGCATAGCACTTTGGGTGATTGCTGGGATGGTTGGAGTTGTTTGTTTGAAGCTCAAGCCAATGATTTTCTTCGGTGATTATATTCTGAAAATATTGCTAGGTGTACTGATTATCGCCTTTATGCTTGTTGTAAACAGTCATGTAGCGATAGGAAATAAAGTGAGTCTGTTTTTAGGAAGAATAACATATGAAGTGTATCTGCTACATGGTATCGTATTTGGGGCAATAGTATTTTTCACGCCGAAGATAAGTTCAGGAGTATTCATTGGTTTGAGCATAGTGATTACTGTTGGAGTAGCTGGTGCAGTTAGAGTATTAGCGATACGAATTGTTAAGGTAGTAAAAGCATAGAAATAGAACTTATAAGGGGGGAAAACATGAGGATATTGATGATTAACAAATTCCTCTATCCTAATGGGGGATCAGAGACATACATATTTAAATTAGGAGATTATTTAAAAAGCCAGGGACATGAAGTCCAGTACTTTGGCATGGAGCATGATGGGCGCTGTGTGGGAAATGCTGTCAACGCCTATACGTCAGATATGGATTTTCATGGTGGATCCAAGCTGGCGAAGCTGACCTATCCTCTGAAAACCATCTATTCTTCAGAGGCACAGAAGAAGCTGCGTCTTGTCCTTAATGATTTCAAACCACAGATCCTTCATATAAACAATTTCAATTACCAGCTGACACCCAGTATCATTCTGGAAATTCAGAAATGGCGCAAAGAAGGGAATAAATGCCGGATCATATTTACAGCACATGATTATCAGTTGGTGTGCCCTAATCACATGTGTAACAATCCGAACACAGGCGAAAATTGTGAGAAATGTTTGGGCGGACACTTTTTAAACTGTACAAAAGGAAAATGCATTCACGGCAGCACAGCGAAGAGCGCAGTCGGCACGGCGGAGGCGGTTTTCTGGAAACTGAACGGCGCTTATAAATATATTGACACTATGATTTGCTGTTCGGAGTTCCTAAAAACCAAGATGGATACGAATCCGCTATTTGCCAGGAAAACGGTAGCAATGCACAACTTCGTAGACCGGGTGGAATGGAAAGAGGTTGAGAAAAAAGATTATGTTCTTTATTTTGGTCGGTTCTCCAAGGAGAAGGGTATCGATACGCTGCTGAAGGTTTGCAGGGAGCTTTCTGATGTGCAGTTTATTTTTGCTGGTACAGGTCCATTGGAAAATGAAATAGATGGTATTTCGAACATTAAAAACGTCGGTTTCCAGATGGGAGAAGCATTGGAAACACTGATCCGGGAAGCAAGGTTTAGTGTCTATCCGTCTGAGTGGTATGAAAACTGTCCGTTTTCTGTTATGGAAAGTCAAATGTATGGCACTCCTGTACTGGGCGCAGATATCGGTGGTATCCCAGAATTAATTGAGGTTGGAAAGACCGGGGAACTATTCGAGAGCGGTAATACTGCAGAGCTAAAGGAGAAAATTCAGAAGCTGTGGTTTGATAGGAAACTGACAGATACTTACAGCCAGAATTGCATGGATATTCGCTTTGATGATATTGAAGCCTATACCAAAAAAATGATGCAGATCTATAAAGAAAAGGAAAAACCAGCAGATAGCAAGAAGACAATAAAAGCTGCTGCAGAGGGAGACAAAACTATGAGCAAGAAAAATAGCGGCGAGAAGAAACTAAATGGTACAGTCATTGTGACCTATCGGTGTAATGCCCGCTGTTCGATGTGTAACCGATATAAAGCGCCATCCAAACCGGAGGAAGAGATTTCTATTGAGACCATTCGAAAACTGCCCAGGATGTATTTTACCAATATTACTGGTGGTGAACCGTTTATCCGGACAGATCTGAAGGATATTGTTCGGGAACTGTACAAGAAATCCGATCGTATCGTAATCTCCACTAATGGTTTCTTTACAGACCGTATCGTGGATCTGTGTAAGGAATTTCCGCAGATTGGTATTCGTATTTCCATTGAAGGTTTGGAACAGACCAATAATGAAATTCGTGGCTTGCAAGACGGATACCAGCGAGGATATAAGACACTGAAAACACTGCGAAAAATGGGCATGCAAGACGTTGGATTTGGCATGACTGTCCAGGACAAGAATGCTCCCGATCTGGTGCCATTGTATAAGATTTCCGACAAGATGGGAATGGAGTTCGCTACAGCGAGTCTTCATAACAGCTTCTACTTTGTGGAAGCAAAAAATATCATCCATGATCGCCCGATGGTAGCTAAGAATTTTGAAAATCTGGTCAATGAGTTGCTGCGGAGCAATAGACCGAAAAAGTGGTTCCGGGCTTATTTTAACCATGGCCTGATTAACTACATCTATGGCCAGAAGCGTCTACTCCCCTGCGACATGAGTTTTGATACCTTCTTTATTGATCCTTATGGGGATGTGATGCCTTGTAACGGAACAAAGGATAAAGAAGTGATGGGAAATTTGAATACACAGACTTGGGACGAGCTATGGAATAGTCCGGAGGCTGAGAAGGTGCGTAAGAAAGTACGCTGCTGTGATCGGAATTGTTGGATGATCGGCAGTGTGAGTCCTGCGATGCATAAGTACATCTGGAAACCGGCGACTTGGGTACTCGTACATAAATTCAAGGCGCTGTTCAGTAAGCATCCGTATTCCATGTATGAGTTGAAGATTTGTCGGGATTATCGGGATGGGAAAGTGCCTAAAAAGCAATTGGATAAATGCAGTACCTGTGATTTTAATGCTGCGATTAATGATGGGTTGAGTGAAGCTTCAAAAGAGCAGCTGAAAGACAGGACTGGGGAAGAAATTGTGGATGCAGATTTGGCAGCACAGATGAAGGAGTAATTAAATCCATATGGACAGGATAAAAGACAAGTTAATTGATATAAAGCATAGTAGCAAGTTTTTGACTAGACTTTGGTATTTAGGCCGTCAACCTATGTTTAAAAAGGCGGAAAAGAAAATCCAAGAAAATGCAAAAAAGAGAGCGGATGGATATGAGGATGAAAAATTTATATCAATAAAGAAAATTAGAAATATCCATAAAGAAAAAAGATGCTTTATCATTGCAACAGGTCCAAGCCTTACGTTAAAAGATGTAGAATTATTGCATGGTGAGTTTACATTTGGAATGAATTCTATACCCAAACTATATGATAAGACCACATGGCGTCCTACATATTTTGGAATACAGGACTGTAATGTTTACCGCAATATGGAAAGAGTAATTTTAAAGGTATATAGTCAGGCAGATAACGTGTTCGTGAGTGATACTATAGCACAGAATTTTGCTATACCTTCTAATTTTCATCAATTTCCATTTGATGCTGTTTACCACGACAATCAATTAGAAATAGATAAATATTTTGCTAAGTTTAGTGACGACTGTTACTCGATAGTTTATGATGGATATTCTATTACATATTCATTAATTCAATTAGCAATCTATATGGGATTTTCTGAGATTTATTTACTTGGCGCGGATTGTTCATATAAGCGAGGGAAAAAAAATCATGTTGTTGACTCCGGTAACGATGATAAAAATGAAGAAAAAAACTATGACAAAATGACTGTAGGATACCGAAAGGCTAAAGAATATGCTGATTCTCATGGAATCAAAATAATCAATTGCACAAGAGGCGGAATGCTTGACGTATATCCGAGAAAGAGTTTAGAAAGTGTACTTAAGCAAAAAGTAGAGAATTAATAAAAGGAAAGGAATCAAGATGAAAACAGTTGCTATTGTTCCGATGAAATTGAATAATCGAAGATTACCACAAAAGAATACGAAGTGTTTTACCAATGGAAAACCACTTTGTCATTACATACTTTCCACTCTTTTGAAAGTTAAGGGAATTGATGAAGTTTATGTATATTGTAGTAATCCAGATATTCAAGAGTTCATACCTGAAGGCGTGAAATATCTTCGGCGTTCATCAAGTCTAGATCAGGATATAACGAAAATGAATGAAGTCTTGCGTTGTTTCGCAAATGAAGTGTCAGCTGATATTTATGTAATGACGCATACAACAGCTCCTTTTATTAAGAAAGAGTCCATCGAAAAAGGATTGGAGGCTGTTAAAAGTGGAAAATATGATTCTTCTTTTGCTGCTAAGAAGTTACAAGATTTTTTATGGAAAGATGGAAAGCCATTCAACTATGAATTAGATAATATACCGCGCACTCAAGATTTGCCATTGATTTATAAAGAAACAAGTGGTTTTTACATCTATAAGAATAATATAATGTCAGAGTTCAACCGTCGGATTGGAGATAAGCCGTTTATTGTCGAAGTTGGTGAGATAGAAGGCGTAGATATTGATGAAGCTGAGGATTTTGTGATTGCGGATGCAATTTACAACTATGAGCTTTGGAAAAATTAAAATTGATTTTATGGAGAAAGTATGATGAGTAAAATACAAGTACTGGACTGTACGCTTAGAGATGGTGGCTACTGTAATAATTGTAGATTTGGATTTGACAATGAAAAGAAAATTGTTCATGGCCTTATTGAAGCCAATATTGACATTATTGAATGTGGCTTCCTAATGAATACAGTAAAATATGACAAAGATGTCACTAAATTTACATCAATTAAAGAAGCTGCCAGAATTATTCCGCGGAATAAAGAAGGGAAAATTTTTGTGATGCTTACGGACTATGGTAAGTACCATCTGGAAGATTTGCCAGAGTATGATGGGACCTCTGTAGATGGACTGCGTGTGGCTTTTCATAAAAAGAACCGTTTGGCTGCATTAGATGAGTGTAAAAAAATTAAAGCTAAAGGATACAAAATTTTTGTTCAGGCGATGGTTTCGTTGAGTTATACAGATGAGGAATTTCTTGACCTAATCCATCGAGTCAATGAATTAGAACCATATGCATTTTATATTGTTGATAGCTTTGGTATGATGAAGCGTAAAGATTTAATCAGACTTTTTTATTTGGTAGAGCATAATTTAAAAGAAAAAATTAAAATTGGCTTCCATTCACATAACAATATGCAATTAGCATATTCTAATGCACAATCTTTAGTGGATCTGCATTCAGATAGGGAGTTGATCATTGACTCATCTGTGTATGGAATGGGACGAGGCGCTGGTAATCTGAATACTGAGCTTTTTGTTCAGTATTTGAATGATAATGCGGATGGTAATTATGATATAAAACCTTTACTTTCCATTATTGATGAAATTTTAAATGAATTTTACCAGAAAAACTACTGGGGGTATTCGTTGCCAAACTACTTGTCTGCAGTTCATAACGCTCATCCTAATTATGCAGGATATTTAGATGATAAAAAAACTTTGACTGTCGAAAACATGAATGAGATTTTTGATATGATGGATGATGATAAAAAGGTGTCCTATGACCAGAGTTATATCGAGGAACTTTATCTGAGGTATATGGCGACTGGAAAGTCACAAGAAGAGCACAAAGCCGACTTGATCGAGAAATTAAGAGAAAAAACAGTTTTATTGATTGCACCCGGAAAAAGCTCGATAGGGGAAAAGAATAAGATTGAAGCTTTTATAGACGAAGATGTTGTGACGGTAAGTATTAATTATAATTATCCTTTTATTGATACAAATTATATTTTCCTGAGTAATCTGAGACGTTTTAGAGAATTAGATGTGACCAATAGAGGTAAATGCATCGTTACATCCAATATTCCGGCAGATAATGTATATCTCCAAACAAAATATCGAGATCTTCTGTGTGATGTTGAAGCTGTGAAAGACAACGCTGGTTTGATGGCAATCAAATTTTTTGCGCAGATTGGTGTGCATAAGATTTGGCTGGCGGGGTTTGATGGCTATTCCCATGATGAAAAAGAAAATTATGGAGAATCTACAATGGCATTTGTTACGAGGTCTGCTGTGCTTGATGCAATAAATCGTGGTATGACCGAGATGCTGAAAAAGTATAGTGGTTTTGTTGAGCTGAGGTTTTTGACGACCCCTCACTATGTGAAAATCTAAGGGAGGCGATGGGTATGAAGGTTCTTGCTTTTGGCGAAATCCTATTAAGATTGGCTTCGCCTGGATATACAAAATTATTTCAGAAAGATAGTTTGGATGCCACTTTTTGTGGTGGAGAAGCCAATGTTGCAGTGACGTTGGCCAATTTTGGCATAGAAACCGAATTCCTAACAATTGTTCCAGACAATGATGTTGGGCGAGCAGCATTGAATTCACTTCGATATTTCGGAGTGGATATACATAAATCCTTCTTTAAGGAAGGCCGAATGGGACTTTATTATCTTGAAAAAGGTGCTTCACAACGTCCATCGAAAGTAATTTATGATCGCGCATTTTCGTCTATTGCTTTAGCCAAACCTACGGATTTTGATTGGAATACACTGTTAAATGGTGTTACTTGGTTCCACTGGACAGGCATCAATCCGGCATTGTCTGACAATATGGCTCAAATTTGTGAGCAGGCCTGCAAAAAAGCAAAAGAAAGGGGGATTACAATTTCTTGCGACCTAAACTATCGTAAAAATCTATGGAGATCCGAAAAGGCTCAGGCGGTAATGAGTAATCTGGTTCGTTATGTAGATGTTTGTATTGCAAATGAAGAGGATGCAGACAACGTGCTTGGAATCAAGCCTCCCAATAATAGTGTTGAATCTGGACAGTTAAACAAATGTGGCTATGAGTATGTAGCAAAAGAAATTTGCAAACGATTCGGTTGTAAGAAAGTTGCAATTACATTAAGAGAAAGCATTAACGCGAGCCACAATGGGTGGAGTGGAGTAATATATGATGCAACAGGTGCTATAAATTATTCTATCCATTACGACATTGACATTGTAGATCGAGTTGGTGGTGGCGATAGCTTTACCGGTGCAATGATTTATAGTTTGATTACCGGCAAAGATGATAGGGACGCTATTGAATTTGCAGTTGCAGCAAGTTGCTTAAAGCAGTCAATTGAGGGTGACTTCAATCGAGAGGTTATATCTGATGTAGAAGATTTGATAAAAAATGGAGGAAATGGAAGGGTTCAAAGATAAATGAGTGGATCGCTTGTTATAAAGAAAAAAACTCTAATATACTACAGCTTGTTCTTTGTGCTGTTAATTGCTCCATTTATAACATCTTATATTTCTGCGTTTTCCTTTGTTGATGAATTAATTACAATAATAGGAATTGGAGTATTATTTAATAATTATTATTTCAAAAAGTACACATCAGGTCGAAAAGTTCTTTTCCTTCTGATACTGATGGTTCTTATTGGAATTTTGTCCTCTATAGTATATAAAATATCTCCGTCTGTAGAAGTGACTTTGTACGATTTAGTGCTTTTTGTAAAGCCTTTTGTACTTTTCTTGATGTTCTATAGGTTATCAACAGAGATAAAGAAAGAAATTTTAAGCGGATTAAATATATTTGCTAAGATGGTGTTTCTTTATACGTTTGTATATTTTGTATTGCATACTTTATTTGGTTTTTTTTTCATGTCGAATATTTTCCCAATTCTAGGGAATATGGCGCAAGTGTCGTGGCTTAGAGTGGTTTGTCTTAACATTATTGTCGCAACTAACGAGAAAAAGGTGATAAAGAGATATATTGTATTGTTTTATATCAGTTTGTTTGTGCATGGAATTGGCGGTTTTGCAAGTGCACTTTTTGCATCATTGACATTATATTTGTACATATACAGAGAAAATAAAGAAAGGAAACTACATATATGGCAGATTGTGTTACTAGTGTGTATGGCTTTGATTTTTGCTTATGGCGACTTACAAGAATATATTTTGAATGGTAATGCTCCGAGAGCTTTGCTTCTGCAATATGGATTTGTAACGGCAAACAGATATTTTCCTTTAGGATCTGGCTTTGCAAGCTATGGCTCAGAAATGGCCAAAAGATATTATTCGAAATTATATTATGAATATGGCTTTGACAAGATTTGGAGTATGTCACCTGAGAATAATCTTTCTGGTTCAGAAGTTGGAACACTGAATGACTGCTATCTTGGAATGATTGTTGGCCAATATGGGTGGATTGGTTTGTGTTGCTACGTTGGAATTATTTACTCTATATATAAAATTTTAACAAAAGGATTGGGAAATACATATAGCAAAGCAGTTTCAATTTCAACACTTATTACTATTTTGTCTAGCGTTATGGTATCGAATAATACATCGAGCCACTTTGGTATTTGTATGTATGCAGTAATGGGACTGGCTTCGTTTTCTTGTGTCTCAAGATCTAAGACTAGTAAAGGAAAAGTATAACATGAAAATATCAATAATTATTCCAGTATTTAATGGGGAAAAATATATTGAAAGGTGCGTTAATTCCATTGAGTATGAAAGACAATATAAAAAGAATATAGATATAATTATTGTAGATGATGGTTCCGTGGATAACACATATGTTGTATCGGAGAAGTTGGCACAACAATATAGTAATGTCTATGTTTTTCGCAAGAAAAATGGTGGGGTAAGCTCTGCAAGAAATCTTGGATTAATGGTTGCAGAGGGAGATTTTGCTTTATTTGTTGATGTTGATGATACGCTAAATGAAGTGGCACTGTCTTCAATAATGAAGGAGGTGCAAGACCACGAAGCGGATTATTATATGTTTCCTATCGAAAAGGAAATGCAAAAAGGAATCTTTCAAAAGCAAAATTTTAGTGTGACAGGAATGACTGTTCCAGTAGATAAAGCGTATGAATACTTTTATGTAGATGGAAACAATGGTCCTTGGAGTAAGTTGTTTAAATTAGAGATTGTACGTGAAAATGGATTGCATTTCCATGAGAAACTAAAAATCCACGAGGATGTAATTTTTTGCATGGAATACTTGGAACATTGCAAAAATGTACGTTATTGTGAAGACGTAATATATACATATTCTTTTAGTGAAATGGGAGCGGCACGCAGACATAAAATCGAGTATTTGAGTAATTATTCTACTGTATATTATCTGTGGGTGGCATATTTGAAGAGACATGGATTAGATAAGTATCTTGGAAACCTTAATTGTACTTTCTTACATAAAATGCTTACAACATCGGCAAAGTTGGTAAAGCATGGTATGAAAGTAAATAAGATCAATCATGAACTGAATAGCAATCGCCTTTTTCGTGAAATAAAAAGGATACGTTTCAAAGGAATCAAATGGAAAATAGAAAAGATCCTTTTGGTGTATAAAAAATACTATTTAATTTCATTTAAGGTCAAATAAAAAAGGAAAATCTGTTATGCAAAATGATATGAACGGTAAAATTAAGAAAGTTGGAATTTTAACATTTCATAGGGCGATTAATTATGGTGCTGTATTGCAGGCATATGCTCTTTCAAGTATTTTGCAGGAAAAGTATGATGTTAATGTTATTGATTATGAATGTACGAAGATTTCAAAAAATAACAATATTGAGTCGAGTAAATTAAAGAAACTTGTTAAGTATATTATTTATCCACGGATGATGGTAGATAAGAAAAAACGAATTAATGGATTCAATGAATTTGTTCGCACATGGTTGCCACTAAGTATATCTTATGATGAAACCAATGTTGAATTGGCAAATGATCAATATGATGCGTTTGTTGTTGGTAGTGATCAGGTTTGGAATTTGAGAGTTACCGGAAATGATATGAATTATTTCTTGAAATTTGCATCAAATTGCAAAAAATATTCATATGCTGCAAGCTTTGGTGGGAGCCCAAAAATATTTGAGAACAAGAAACAGGAAATCATTGAAGCTCTTTCCTCATTTCAGGCATTGTTGGTAAGAGAAAGTGATGCAGTAGAATATATAAATGAAACAGGAATCTCTACAAAGGCGAAGCTTACATGTGATCCGGTGTTTTTGCTTAACCGAGAAACGTGGATTGAGAGAATGAATCTAAAAACGACGAATTTGAAGAGAGGATATGTCTTTGTGTATATAGTTGCGCAAGACGAGTATGCAATAACTTTTGCAATGAATCTTGCAAAAGAAAAAAATTTAGATGTGGTTGTGAATCAATTATATAAGGGTAAAAATGCTTATGTAAAGGGGACTACTTCAGGTATGGATGCAGGACCACTTGATTTTTTGAAGATGATTTTAAATGCTGAATATGTGGTTACAACTTCGTTTCATGCAATGGCTTTTTCTATTATTTTTAACGTGGATTTCTATTATGAACTCAGTAAAGACTCAAACAATAAAAATTCACGACTTGTTAGTTTGTCAGAGACTTTCGGGCTACACAGTAGGCAAATTGACGCAGATAATAATGAAAAGGCATTAAATATAGATTGGGAATACGTTAATCATGTAATAAAGAGATACTCAGACGAATCGAAAAGATTGTTATTTAGTTCATTACCTTAATAAATATAAAATTTGATTGGTTTGATATGAGTTAAAGTTTGGATATATTTTTATTTAAGATTATATTGAATATATAATCACTAAGGAAGGAGGTACAGTATCGGTGAGCAGACAAACAGAACTTGCAAAAAATACGGCGATACTTACTGTAGGAAGAGTATGCACGCAATGCATTAGTTTTTTCTTGCTCCCATTATATACAGCAATCTTATCTACAGAGGAATATGGTTCATTTGATTTACTTGTTACATATTCTACTTTATTGATCCCTTTGGTAAATTGGCAATTGGATCAAGGGCTATTCCGCTATATGTTAGAGTGTCGTGATAAGAAGGAAGAGCAGAGGCAGCTATTCTCGACTTTGTTTTGTTCAAGTATTATGCAATGTGTTGTATATATTTTTCTCTTTATTTTATGTGGACAATTCTTAAAAATTGAAAATGCATATTTTTTGTTAATTTATGTTGTTTTGCAGGTTTATACGGCACTGTTTCTTCAGTTTGTCAGAGGACTTGGATATAGTGTTAAATATACAATCGCTTCATTTATCTCCGCATCGGCAACAACTATTTTAAATGTAATTGCACTGGTATTATTGAAAATGGGCCTGCAAGGTCTTTTTATGTCTACTCTAGTAGCACAATTACTGACACTAATATATTTGGTGTTTTCATCTAAATCATATGAGTATCTGTCATTAAAAAGTGTTCACATTAAAACGTTAAAGAGTGTTTGTGCATATTCTATTCCACTTATTCCCAATAACTTGGGGTGGTGGGTTGTAAATGCATCTGATAGAATCATTATTTCACATTTTCTTGGAACTGCTGTAAATGGTATTTATTCTGTTTCCAATAAATTCCCAAATGTATTTATTCAGTTTTACAACATTTTGAATTTGTCGTGGACAGAAACTGTATCGTTACATTATATCGATGAGGACAGAGATGAATTTTTGACGGAAACTATGACTTCCTTTTTTAAATTGTTTGCTGCTGCGTGCTTCGGTATTGTTGCTTGTATGCCATTCGTATTTCCACTATTAGTTAATGTAAAATATAACGCAGCATATAATCAAATTTTAATTTTGATGTATGCAATGCTTTTTCGTGTGTTAGTTGGTTTGTACAGTTGTATATATGTGGCTCAAAAAAGCACAAAGAAAATGGCGTCTACCACCATTTCGGCAGCAGTAATTAATATTGTGGTGAATTTATTTTTGATTAATAAGATTCAAATTTTCGCAGCATCCCTTTCTACATTAGTAGCTTTCTTTTCAATGTTTATTGTACGTTATATTGATGTAAACAAAACAGTTCAGATGCGATTAAAGAAGTCAGTTGTTATAGGAAGTTGTGTTATTGGAGGCATGTTGATGGGTACACATTATTGCGATAATAAAGTTATACAGTTTATCGCATTGTGCGTTACTATAATTTATGCGGTCTTAACAAATGCTGATATAATAAAATCTAGCATTAATATAGTCAGGAAACGTATATAGAGATGAAGCAAGATCTATAAGTCGAGTCAACACATAGAATTTTTTTGCTAAAGGAGTTATTGCAAATGGGATATACATCAGAAAGAAATAATCAGATTGTTATAAAATTACTTAAGTACCATAAAATAAAGAAAATGGTGATTAGCCCTGGTGCAACGAATGTTTCCCTTGTGGCAAGTATTCAAAACGATCCTTTTTTTGAACTGTATTCGTGTGTAGACGAACGGTCTGCTGCGTATTTAGCGTGTGGATTGGCTGAAGAAAGTGGAGAAGCAGTTGCGTTAAGCTGTACAGGAGCAACGGCATCAAGAAATTATTTTCCAGGTTTAACGGAGGCGTATTATAGGAAGTTGCCTATTTTGGCAATTACTTCAACAATGCCAATTGACAGAATAGGACATAACATTCCACAAATAATTGATAGAACAAATGTGACAAATGATATTGCTAAGGGAACATATTACATCCCAATGGTTGATAATGATGAAGATGAATGGAATTGCACATTAAAAGTCAATGAAGCAATTCTGGAATTGAATCATCATGGAAAAGGTCCTGTTCACATGAATGTTGAAACTAGACAAAGTGGAACGTTCGATATAAATACGGTAGCTTCCGTTCGTCCAATTGATAGATTGGTGAATGGAAATGAATTCCCCCCCATTGTGTCAAAAAGAGTAGCGGTTTTTGTAGGTGCACATTCAAAGTGGTCAAGGGCATTGACGGAAAAAGTTGATAGATTTTGTGAGAAATATAATGCGGTTGTTATGGGTGATCATACATCAAACTATAAGGGAAAATATACTGTTCCGTCTAGTCTTGTTACAAATCAGCGAAACAAGAAAAGTCAATTTAAGAATATCGATTTACTTATCCATCTTGGAAATATTTCTGGGGCTTATCTTGGAATCGCACCGAAGGAAGTATGGCGAGTAAATCCTGATGGGAAACTTTGCGACACATACAGGACATTGCGTTATGTGTTTGAAATGAATGAAGAAGACTTTTTTGTCCACTATAGTCAGGACACAGATAAAATTGATACAAGCTATTTTGACGAATGGCATACAGAGTATGAGAACTTGATTGGAAGAATAGGAGAACTCCCGTTCTCGAATATTTGGATTGCAGAAAGATTATCTAATAAATTGCCGGAGAAATCCATACTTCATCTGGGAATATTGAATAGTCTGAGGTCGTGGAATTATTTTAAAATTCCACAATCGGTTTTGGCGTATAGCAATACAGGTGGATTTGGAATAGATGGCATTGTTTCAAGTGCAATCGGAGCTTCTTTGGCAACGGACAAATTGGTTTTTTGTGTTTTGGGGGATTTAGCTTTTTTCTATGATTTGAACGCTGTTGGCAATAGAGCGTTGAAAAAGAATCTTAGAATTTTATTAATCAACAATGGACATGGACAGGAGTTCAGAACGTATGGCCATAGAGCTGCGCAGTTTGGCGATGATACAGATAAATTTATAGCGGCTGCTGGGCATTATGGCAATAAATCAAAAAATCTTGTAAAGCATTATGCTGAAGATTTGGGCTTTAAATATTTAACTGCGGATAGCAAAACAAGTTTTGAAAGAGTGTATAAAGAGTTTGTTACCGCGAAAATAGTCGATAGGCCGATTCTCTTGGAAGTGTTTGTTAATAATGCTGATGAAATAGAGGCAACTAGATTGATCCTGGGATTAAACGGGGAATCCGCTATAACAGCTAAAAGTTTAGCTAAACAAATTCTTGGAGATAAAGGCGTTAAAGCAATTAAAGATATTTTCAAGGGGTGAAACACAGAAAATGGGAAGTGTGTTAAACAAGTTTTTGAATAATTATATCAAAGGTCAAGGAGCCAGTTTACATCCTAGTTATGAATGGTAATATTCTTCGAGGTAAAAGATACATAATAATAGAAGAGTGCATAAAAATTTCTATTATAGATTTGCGGTGATAATTGTTGGGCTGAAAGTGAATCTGAGAGTTTTTAGCCTATGGTTTATATATAGCAGGCTATGCCGGTATGTCGAGCGCGGTAGGATTGTCATATGTTTATATAAAGATTTAAACTCTGGGAGTCCGTCTCCATACACAATACCTCATCTAATGATGGCGGTGCAACCAGAGGTGCCTGCTTAGTTATGGATGCTACACGCACATTAGTAATCTCACCATAATTTATTAACGCTATAAAACAATCCCTAAATGGCAACCAAAATACAATCAACCGGAGCTATAAACAATGTACAATCCTGATAAAGAATGCAAAGAAATGATTACAGCAATCCAAAGGCTATGTGAACAAAAGAATATGACACTGCATGCCCTTGCAAAAGAGGCAGGTATATCAACGTCCACAATTAGTTATCTGGTAAACGGAAAGACAAGGCCGCAGGTTTACACAATTCTTATGCTCTGCAATGTGCTGGGCGTACGGATCAGCGATCTGTTTGATGACAATGCGGTGTCCGTGAGCATTTCTGGATCACAGGTACAGTACATAACTTTAGAAGAAGAGAAGCTGATTCATTGTTACCGGGGATTATCGGATAAGAAAAGAGAATTGCTGAGGGTCTATGTAGACATGCTACGGCAGTATAAGGAGGCGTTTCCTGTCGAAAGGTGATGAATAAATAGAGAAAGATTATTCAATAAATTGAAGAGATAAAGCGTATTTTGTATGTTAAAATGGACTATAAAGAAAGCCTTCGACGCAGAGGGGCAATATACTGTGACTGGACATTTAGCAGCAGACATGGCCCAAATGCCATCTGGAGCAGAGAAGGTGTTTCGCGCCTATTGAATGATAGGGGCATGCTTGATTATATGTGACATATGCAAAATTCTAGTTTACCTGACAAAAATTCTAATTCACAATACATTCACATAGATTTGCGTATTTATTCGTAAAAACACTGAAAATTATTTCTCCGATAGATTGCCATATGAACATCTGGTATGATTCACGTCTGACAAGCTTTATGCAGCAGACCATACCATTTGGAGATACTGACTTTTTGATGCCATATTCCGCTGTAAGATTTTCAGGAAGGAGTACAGCCATTTACCGTCTTAATTGCCAGTGATGTCTGCGGCACGCTGGCAGTTGGACGCATACAGCCTGAGAAAAAGGGAGGAGACTGTGATGGGTAGAAAAAGATTTTTTCATGGAAGCTTGAAGTCAGATAAGAAGGAGAGACGCGCATACGGAATCAATCGGCTGATTGATGCGTACAGGTGGCTCATTCTGGGCATTGTTATGCTGTTTCTTCTGTGCGTATTTCTGTGGGCGCAGAGGATTACCAAAACAGACTATCGTCCGGTTGAGGCGCCGGTCAGCGGAGGGACCGCAGAAAGTGATATTCCGCCGTATGCGGTTAATTACAATTTTTACCTGGACTTTTCACCATCTATGGGAGGATTCTTTCAGGCAAATCAGAACTCCATGACTCTGCTGGCGGAGGCTCTGAACAGCGTAAATCGCAACATTGATAATAAATTTTTCTATCGGTGTACGGATAAACCTGAAGCAGCTTCTTCAGCAGACAGCTTTTATGACAGTATGCGGGATATCAGCGCGCTGGAGTGGTGGTATCAGCAAAAGGTAATTGAGATGTTTACGGACGGTGAGACGGACACGGAAAATCTGGGGACGGATAATGAACAGTATGGTCAGTTAATGGATGAGCTTTCCAAACTTGATTTATCCAGCCTGTTTTATTCAATGGGGGACGGAACCAGTCGCTTTCAGAGCGATAAAAGCACCTTGAACATGATTATAACCGACCTGAATTTCTATATAACACCGGATGATACGCAACGGCAGACGCAGTTAATGGAAGAATTTTCCGGATATATGGAGACATATGGTGCTGATGCGAACATATGTATCTATTGCTTTTATACGCTCTATCTGGGCGATGAATTGGATGAGCGGAAGATGGACAATACAGCATCAGAGTCCAAAAACCGGCCATTTTTCCTGATCATGTTTTCTCAGAATGATGATGCATACTTCGAATACCGTGATGCGCTGGAAGCGGAGTTTGAAAATCTGGGGTTGGCTTACATGGATAAATTTGAGCTTTTGAACGATCCGGTCTTGAATGCAGAAGGGTTTCAGGTAAACACAGAGAGTTATAGAGAAAACGGGTGGATCATCAAAAGTAATCTGAATTTTGATAGCAAACGATTTGAAGGGATGGAAGAGAACGGGATGGGATTATGTCTTGTCCAGGGGAATGAAGCAAATGCGGAAAATCCGGAATTAGAGATGCCGGTGGGTCTGCTGGAGCTCTCCGGGTATTCGGATACACAGGAGGATGATGGAACAGAAGTGGAAGTGAGGCCCAGAATTTTCTATCCCAAGGATTCAGGATACAGAGAGTACCAGGGAACAGGAGTGGTACGTTATGCTAAGGCGGGATTAAAGCGGTATGGCGGTCAGTGGTATGTTCATCTTAAGATGACACTGGACATGCAGCAGCCGACATTTGTATCGGAGTGGCCAAAGTTTAGCTTAAGAGATCCGTACTATATTGTAGACCTTGGTTTTTACATGAAACGGCCGTCATATTCCCTGCCTGCTTGGCTCAGCGAGATGCCGCAGGACAAGACAGAGGGCATTTCGGAGATGTATGAGGCCATTATTGCCAGCAAGGAAAGGGCATATGAAGCAGACAACAGAGAAGGAAATTACCTTGGAAATCTGGTGCTGTATATACATTACTAAAGAGGGGGTGCTGCCATGGCAGTGAGCGTAAAGGAAATTCGGAAGGCAAATCAGGAGTTTTATTGTGATACGTATTCGCCTGCATCGAACTTTCGTAAGATCAATCTGTGGATATCGTTGACATGTGCTGTGTTAATCGGAGTCCTTTTACTTATGGCCTGCAAAACCGTAACGCTGCTTGGATATTTAGATGACGCCATGAGAAATGATCTTGAATCGCAGGAAGTCCTGGATTGGGCCGTGGACAGTGTATTGGCGAGTTTTTTTGACATCCCATTTTGTTTTATTTCAATAGCTACGATATCTATGTGTGTTGTTCTCATAGTATTATTTCGAAACATAAAGAGCTACGAATGGCATAAAAGAGAGAATTTATTAATACTTTCGTTCCTGCTGTATGTATATGCGGGCATGCTGATTTTTGCGGCTTTTCATATAACATCAAACAATTGGGCAGGAGTCATGGTGATTGTGATTGAATGCATTTTAATTCCTTCGTTAAAATTGCTTCTGCCGCCCGAATTCAAAGCTCCGTTTGAAAAATTGATAAAAGTGTTTGAACTATTTTCACAAAATGTGATAAAAAAGCTTTAAAAGCTGGCTGCAAAGGAGGCACAAATAAATGAATGGTTACAGCTGCTTTCTTATTTTATTGGGAGGAACCGGTGCAAAGTGCGGGGAGATTTTCCTGCATATGTGTGCAAACGGTTATTGCAACGAAGAAGATTTAACAATATTGTACATTGATTCCGATTCACACAACGGTAATGCAAGAAATTTTAAACAGCTGCATGACTGCTATAAGGAATGCAGGGCTGCTTACCGCATCAAAGAGAGCACTGTCCCAAACTTTTTCCGATGGCATGTGGAGTTACTGGAAGGAAATCCGGTAGATAAGAACGTAGAAAAGTTCAGGGATCTGGCCGCGGCATCCGGTGGAGAGTCGGATCGGTCTGCCATAGATCTGATGAAGGCTCTGTATAGTGAAGAAGAGATGAATATGAAAATTTCAGAAGGCTTTTTCGCTCATCCGAATGTAGGAGCGGCAGCATTTGCGGCAAACATGGAGCAGGTTATGAAAGATCTTCTGGAACGAGTGTATGCTGTTAAGACTATGGAGGGGAAAATTAAGGTCTTTATCCTTGGGTCCATTTTTGGTGGTACTGGTGCCGCCTCCCTTCCTACTATTGCCAGATATCTGCGGAAAAAGCTTTTTGACGAGTCAGATAATAAGCTGGTCAGAGAGCAGATGAAAGTGGGAGGATGCATGGTGCTTCCTTATTTCCTGTTTACAAAAAAGGATGAGGACGGGAAACTGATAGGGGCGGGAGAACTTTCCATCGAGGCGGACAAATTCGCTACAAAGACGCGCTCTGCATTGGAGTATTATAAGGATGAAGAAAAAATGAACGAGAATGGCATTTTTGACGAGCTTTATATCCTGGGTCATGATGGCGGGGATATCCGCGGAAAGTATTCTACGAAAGGCTCAGATCAGCGCAACCTTCCTCACATCACGGAACTGTATGCGGCCATGTCTGCGGTACGTTTCTTTAAAAACGATCTTCAGGAGAGAGGACATTATTTTGCCGTGATACCGGATCAGAAGATAGGATGGGCTGATGTGTGCCGCCAGAACGGAGCTGGTTTCCTGAATTTTCTCACCATGATGCGTTTCGCTGTGGTAATGAAAAGCCTGATTATGGAGGAGCTTTTTGATTATACTCAGGGTAATAAGCTGAAGCCCAATGCAAATAAAATCTCCTGGTATTACGATTTTCTGGACGGAAAAGATGATTCTTCTGATATGGATCCGGGTAAATTGTATGACAAATTTGAAGCTATCGGAAATTACTGCGATGCCTATATCCGATGGTTCGCCGAGCTGAACCTGAAAAATATCTATAAGGTAAGAAATCTGGAGAATGTGGAGTTTGAACGGGAGGAAAGCGATGGAAGCGACATTCTGGAGTATCTGAACATTTTCTCCAGCGAACTGCTGTTAAAGCAGTATCAGAACGACAAAATCTGGAAAAATCAGGTGAACATGTCTGTTGAGGATTCTTTGAAAAATTACAGGGATAATCTGGAGTATATCCGGCAAAACTTTATTCATCTGGAGCCAGTGCATTTTTATACGGATCAGAAGACAGAATCCACAGATATGAGTGATATCTGGAGCCGGTTAAGCTATATCGGTTACAATATGATGGTAAAAAATGAAGTTGTTTTCCAAAACATTGCCCGAGCCAGGAGTAAGACCATGGATTCAGCAGTAAAAAATCTGGTGAACGCGATATTCTGCTGCTGTCTGATTTAAAGCACCGGTTTGACCGGAGTTCATTGAGCGATGAAGTTTTTTGGGGGAGGGATCACATGGCTGAAAAATATCTGCTGCCTGCATTGAAAAACACACCGGAGATCGAAAGTGATCAGCTTTGGGAATTATTTGCTGATCCGTACGATTTTTTGCTGAACAATTTAAAACTGTATTACGAGCCCAATGTATCCATATTCGACGGCGGCTCAAATGCCACACCGCATATCTATGAGCAGATGCTGATATTTCACAAGGCTTTTTTTCAGGGGGATCATCCGGAACACCAGAGGGCAGTTCTGGAGTGGAGGGTCATTCTCTTCGTTATGGCACTTCAGAGGATCTGTAATCTGCGGGTGTCAGTGGAGAAAGTGGAGCTGTCTGAGAACAGTCCGAATGCCTTCCTGCGGGCGGCCGCTATGATGAAGCCCCAGGATAAACCGGTATTTCATCACACGACCTGGGATTTCTTCTATTTGCTGCTTTTGGATGATGAGCCTATCGCGATCTTTTCTCCGCTTACACTGGTATGTCCGGTTAAGCAGCTGATGAAAAAGATTGAAGGTATTGTCCCTTTGAGCATCCAGAAGGAAAATGGAACCGAGCAGCTGCTGTTTGAGGATAGGGTGAATAAAAGGGCTTTTGAAAATCTTGGAGCTTGGCTGGGGCATTTGGCTGACAAGCTAGCATGTTCCGACGAAAAAGGAATCTGTGTGGAGCGCTTTGGGCAGGTCATAAAGGAGCTTAAGGACTTTGAGAGATACTGCCGGGGGAATGGAGATGCTTCGGAAGAACAGATATTCAAATACGAGATTTACAGCAGTATGAACAGCAGTATCCGCAAGGACTATGATTTCTTTAATTACTGCTGTGACATTTACCTGGCTAATCCCAAGTGGGAATTTCTCATTCATCGATATCAGGATGATATTTTTATTGATCAGCTTCCGCTGGTGGTATGGAATGATACGCCGGGAACCATGGAGAACAAAGATTACATCCGCCGATTGGATGAGTATTTCCACAGTATTTTGAAACCGGGGAATGGTTCAGCCAGGGCAATTGAAGTGCGCAGACAGGGCGGAGAGCGGATGGCGGCCTGTGCATTGATGCCTTTTAAGGAAGGTTTTGTGGAAGAGCTGATAAGTCACGAGATTAGTTCTCAGGACTTTTTTGAGCAGTTTACGGTGACATGTGATGCTGATACAGGAGTGATGGAGGTCCGGCTTCAAATCAAAGGCTTTCCGTATTATTTTTCCAAAAAATACAGCAAGCAACAACGGCATCTGATTCTGGCAGAGGAGATGGTGACAACCTGTCTCTGGCCTCCGGCGCCGGTGGACGCGCTGAACTGGAACCTGTATTACGCATATTCTGCTGGTGACTTTTCTAAAACAGAGGTGGCCATACCTGGTGCATCCGGTGAGATACAGTATGACGGGAAAAAGGGAATTGCACCTTTCCGCCTGATTCGGACCAACACCTTCCCGGCATACATTAAGTATTCCAATGGTCGGACAGGCGGATATCTTCCTGTGACTGCTGAGCCTAAAGGGCAAAAACAGGATGGAGGAAAGCTGACGCTGTTTGTGGATATCGGGCACTCTTCTACCAGTGTACTCCTGGTAAAGGACGGCAAAGAAAGGATTCCATTCCTTCTTCCCCAATCTGTACGGATTGCCGGAAAGAAAGATCTATCGGTGCAGACCCAGTTTATTGTGTCGGATGCCAAAGCGGAAAACCGGGCCTGGTTTAAAAATATGATTCATAGTTTCCGGGATTATAATCGGTCATCGGGAAAGGGGAATCACATTACTCCCTTTGAAGACGGTGTGGTGCTGTTTGATTATGACAGTTATCAGAAGCTTTCTTCTGAGGATGGAATCGGCTTTGTCAATTTTGAATATGCCCCCATGGATCCTACGGAGAGGGAGAAGGCGCACCTGATGGTTGAGCAGATCCTGCTGTACACAGTGTACCAGGCCGCACTGAAGAACTGCTCCTATCTGGAAGTCTGTTTCCTCCACGGATATCGGAACGACTGCACGCAGCTCGGGGAATTGAAAGGACTCTGGGCGAATGCTTTCAACTGGGTAAGAGAATGGACGGGAATCCGTAAAAGTATCCCCTGTCCAATCCAGGAGATGTGGGAGTGTGAGGCGCTTGCCTACGCCACATATCATGAGTTCATTGAGGAAAGGAAGGTGAAGGGGCAGAAAATTCCGGAGGACAGCCTGTATATTGGTGTGGATATCGGATGGAAGAAGACGCAGGCAGCATTTCTGACGAATATTGATGCGAAACAAAAACAAGACGAGACTTCAGGAGGCGGAGAACCGCCGGCTGACATCATGGTTCATACGGCGGAAATCGAGTATGCCGGGCGGGATATCAGCCTGCTTAATGCGGATTGCACTTTTCCACAGTATCCTGAGCTGCTGAATATCCTTTTAAAAGGTTCCAGAGATCTGAGGCAGGGGGAGTTCGAGGAGCTTCTCCGGGAATTCGGCAGTTACTACGGCGGTGCAGGAAGCGGCGGTAAGGATAAGGCATATTATGACGGGTTGTTTGATGTTATTGCAGCCAAAATCGAAGCGGAGAATTTCAAGGTACCGCCGGACGTTTACAATAATATGCCGGAATTCCGTCTGTTCATCAATCTCTATACATACAATATCTTGCTGCTGTTCCTGAATATTGGATATCTGCTGAAAAGGGTGATTGGGAATCAAAAGCAGGTAAAGCTTTATCTCAGCGGGAATGGGGCGAAATTTATCCGATGGATATCCAACGATAAGGACTACACAAAAATTGATAAGGGAAATGCCCATGAAGCCTGGATCCCACAGCTTAAACACAGCGTACTGGATTGGATCATGAAAGGCTGCTTGAAAGAAAATGCAGGAACGGAAGGCCTTGAAATTGAAATCAACCTGACAAAACATGCGAAAGAGCAGCTGCTGGAGGGCTTTGCATTCCGGCATGTGCCTGGACTTTACAGTTATTCGCCGACAAAGCTGGAACTTCATTTTGAGGAACTGAAAAATGAGTTTGATGTCAATGGCGGAACTGCTTTCAAAGGGCTTTGCGATGAGCTTTATGCAGAACTGATAGGCGGGGAGATTATGGAAGAACAGAAGTCCGGTTCGAAGGTAAGTGATGCTGTTCCGGATATTTCGGAGATGCTTCGAATGAACAGTAAGACGGCAGCAAAGAAGGTTATTGACAAGATGAACAAATAAGAGTGGATGCCGGAGCGGGAAGCTGTTTCCGGCATCTGTAATTTCAAAAGAGGGAGGCAGAGTATGAAAAGAAGAGGGATTTTGTTGGTTATCGGAATCTGGCTTTCTATGCTTGTGGGGAGCGGAAAAATGCCGGTTCTTGCGGAGGAACAGGGGAAGCCCACAGAGTTGATCGTGCTGGTGGATACAAGTCTTTCTCTTGACAAAGAGGCCATGAACCAGGAGATCCAGTGGATGCAGAAAATATGCAGTGTTTCTCTGGAGACGGGGATTCATGTGAATTTCCTTACCTTCGATGAGCCGCAGGCTGGCGGGACGGGAACGGCCAGGCAGCTTCTGGAACGGACAGAAATCACCGGGGAAAATCTGAACTCCAGCCTGGAAGCAATATCTAAAATCTCCCACTCGGGCAGGTACACGGACCTGAAAGGTGCTTTGGATGATGCTGTTGCCATTCTGGAAGGGATAGAAGGCGGCAGGCGGTATATCATGATCCTTTCTGATGGACGGCTGGACTATGACCAGAACCGGAATAAGGATATTCTGGGCACGGAGGCGCCTGCAAGAATGGAATTTTGCGAAGAAGTAAAGGCGTTTGCCGGGCAGCAGGGCTGCGGGGTTATTCTGGTAGAATTTGGTGGCGGAGCTATTTTTGAGACCGCAGACGGAGATGATGCCAATGATGCCGACAGCGATACTAGCTGGTTTGACCGGGAGATCAATCTATTTCGTGAATTAGAGGAGGCGGAAGGGGTATTCTATTTCCAGGGAGAAAGCGCCCTTTCCGATGCCGGCAGCAGTATTTTTCAAAAAATGGGATATCCCATTGATGCCATTGCTGCTCTGGAACAAGGGGATGGCACGATTGTCTTTACTCTGGATCAAAATTATGATTATACTATCATTCATTTGATCCAGAAAACCCAGAATACCGGCAAGCGAATTGCAAAGGAAGATTTTCAGATCCTGTATGAAAATCAGGAACGAACCATTGACCAGATCGAGCTGCTTCCGAATTCGGCCTTTGCCTTTTTGGCGGAAAGCAGAAAGGGGCGTTATACCATTGATTTCTCTGAAGGAAGAGGAAATGAATGGAATTACGAGGTGATTTGCCGGAAAAAAGAGCGGGTTGATGCCATCCATCTTTCTGTGCGGCAGGATAAGACGGAAAGCAGCGAAGAATTTTACATAGGCAACATTATCCTGCATATGAAGATGGAAGGTGATCTGGATGCGGCAAGCAATCCTCTGCTTTCTTACCGCCTAAAATACGAAGACCAGGATTTTGGAGACAGCCGGCCTCTGCTGTCTCCCGATATAAGGGAACAGGGAAGTTTGCAGGAGAAGGCAATTTTTATCGAGGCAGCCGGATCGTACCAGATACAGGTTTTTGGGCCGGATGAATCGGTAAGCAGCAACATTGTATCCTTTACGGTGAGCGACCAGGAGAAAAGACAGGGGGACGAACCGGAAAAGGTATCAAAGAACGCCATAGTGGGACAGGAAATTGCCCTGCGCCGCATGTTCAACTTCCAGGAAAATGAGCGGGTGACCATCAGCATGGAGGGTGAGGAGAGCGAGCATAACATCAATGAAGAGATAGCAAATGACGTTTACACCATGAAGGAGGGGAGCCTGACATTTAAGGCTGCAGAAGGCTGCGTAACGATCATTCGGGGGGAAGAGAAAAGCTATGAGGTTACCTGGAGTGTGACAGACTCGGATGAGGATGCGTTGAACCCGTTGGAGTGGCTTTTGAATAAGATTCTTGAATTTTTTAAAAAACTGATGGATTTTTTTGGCTGAGAGAATCATGGACGTACTTTGCACAGCAGCCTAAACCCAACTCTGCCAAATCATAATTAAAGATCCCTGAAGCCAGCTATCTCTCTGTGTTTCAGGGATTTTTTTATTGCAAACCCAAAATCCCCTCACATTCGACAAATCCCAACATAATTATTGCAAAATATCCCAAACAAGATATAATAAAAAGCACAGCAAACCAACCACACAACGCCCCCAAAAACAAGGAGACCTCCCACATGGCATTCCAAACCACAAAACAAACCATCTCCCAACCACTATTAGACACCGCCGCCTCCCTATACTGCTCTGCATCCCCTCACCCCACCCTGAAGTCAATTTCCGATCAGCTGAAATCCCAGGGCCACCTGGACATAACCCCGCTCAAAGTCCGCCGCCTCCTGATCACTGCCGGTGTATATAAATCCGAACTGGCCTCCCAGATCCAGTCCTTGTACGATTCCGGGAAAACTATCACCGAAATCATGGGAATCATGCACCTTTCCCGCACCTCCGTCCATTCCTACCTGCCATATGTCATTAACGCCGATGACGAGGAGACAGAAGAAGAGAACCTGTGCCAGCGGCCCATTTCCCTAGAACAGCAAAAAAGGTGCGAACAGGCGATGGAGCAGTTTCAAAAGGACTGGAAGGGAGAGAGCCTGTGGGAAGTCATAACGGCATTTGCCGGCTGCACCTTTGTCACAAGCAAAGGGCTGAAATTCACATACGAAGTAAAACAAAACCGGCACGGAGAGCCGACAAACGAGCTTGTAATCAGCCGGAAAGAGAAAACGGTAACAAAAGCAACGGTAATAAAAGCATATGAAAAATTATTGGAACTTAGTGCAGAAGATTCTGAAGACGGCATAACAGCAGATCAGGCGAAGGAGTCCGTGCCGCCCCGTTTCCCCATCCCTCTGTCAGGCCCCAAAAAGCTCGGTACCTTCGGCGCTTCCTATCTATATCCCATTTTTATAAAACTCGGTTTGATCACCGAATATCCCATGCTCTCTTATTTTCATTTACCTTTCAGTGATGATATAGTATAATAACCGCAAAGCGGTTATTATACTAGCGCATGCCGGTTTCCGCGCAAGCCGCGGAAAGCCGGGCGCTAAAATCCGCCGGAGGCACGTGGCCAGACAGCAGTTTCATGCCTGCACATGAACCTGATACCACATACCAACCACAGCGTTAATCTGTGCCAATTTGCCCCAATCATCCGATGCCCCATAGATGCATGCACGTCCAGGAAAGAAGGCCGGCCGAACATTTATCTCCAGTGTTCCGCCCCAAATTCCTCATACCGGCCCAAAACATCCCGCTCTTCATGCATACTCCTCGCCTCACCCGTCCATCCTACCCGTAGACCCCCAATTTTCCCATTCAATAAAGGAGGCATAACATTCATGGAAACCCTATACTACAACGGCCAAATCCTCACCCTATCCACCCCAACACCCCCATCCCACAACCCGGAAGCCGTCCTCATAAAAGACGGACGCATCGCCAAAGTCGGCGCCCTGGAGGAACTCGAGGCAGCCGCATCTTCTGATGTCAAAAAAGTCGACCTGGCCGGCCGCTGCCTGCTGCCGGCATTCATAGACCCCCACAGCCATTTCGTCATGAACGCAAAAATGGCGCTGTACGCGGACCTGTCGGACTGCTCATCCTTCGCCGACATCATCCGGGTTCTGAAGGAATACATCCGGAAAAACGCCGTCACGAAAGACCAGGCCGTGATTGGCTTCGGATACGACCACAACTTCTTAAAAGAACAGGCCCAGCCAGACAAGCGCGTCCTCGACCAGGTGAGCACGGAAATCCCGATCCTGATCCTTCATGTCTCGGCCCATCTGGCCTGCGCCAACAGTGCCGCTCTGGCTCTGGCCGGTATGGATGAAAACACCCCGGATGTGGCAGGAGGCCTCATCGAGCGCCTTCCCGGCGGAAGGGAGCCGAGCGGATATGTGGAAGAGATGGGCGTGCGCCTTCTTCAGGGAGCAGTCGCCGGCCGCGTAAGCCAGGACAGCTCCCGCATGTACGATGCGATCCAGACCATGTACCTGGAGCATGGCGTCACAACAGCCCAGGACGGCGCCACCGCTTCGGAAGACATGAAAACCCTGGATTGGATGGCAGAAAATAAGATGTTAAAGCTGGATGTTGTGGCATATCCGCAGCTCAGCACCGGCGGCGCGGCCCTCATGGAAGCGTATGGGGAAACATACAGAACGTACAGAAACCGCGTGAAAATCGGCGGCTACAAGCTGGTGTTAGACGGCTCGCCCCAGGGCCGCTCGGCCTGGATGACAGAGCCGTACCTGGGCGGAGAAGAGGGCTACTGCGGCTATCCGTGGATGACTGACGAGGAAGTGGAAGAGCACATGATGCGTGCCGTTTCGGAGAACCGTCAGATTCTGGTGCACTGCAACGGCGATGCGGCAGGTGACCAGTTCCTGAACGCCTATGAGAAAGCCCTGGAAAAGACAAAAAACACAAACGACCTGCGCCCGGTCATGATCCACTGCCAGACTGTGCGGAACGACCAGCTTGACCGCATGGCAAAAATCGGCATGATTGCGTCAATTTTCATCGGCCACGTCTGGTTCTGGGGCGATATCCATGTGAAAAATTTCGGTGAGAAACGCGGAAACCACATAAGCCCGGCAAGGGATGCCCTGGACCGCGGCGTGAAGGTGAATTTCCACCAGGACACGCCGGTCACAAAGCCGGACATGCTCCATTCCGTCTGGTGCGCCGTAAACCGTTTAAGCCGCGGCGGAAACATTATCGGGGAAGACCAGCGGATTTCTGCCTACGAGGCGCTCAGGGCCGTAACCATTGACGCAGCCTACGAATATTTTGAGGAACACGAAAAAGGCAGCATCGATGAAGGGAAACGCGCCGATCTGGTAATCCTGGATCGCTCCCCGTTGGAAGTCCCGCCCATGGAAATCCGCGATATCCGCGTGCTGGAAACCATAAAGGACGGAGAGACTGTTTACACAGCGCCGCAAACTCCCCAGTAGCCGCCCCGCATTTTCCGTCTGGCAAATTTTCGCATCCTGTGCTATACTTCTCAAAAGATGTTGGGGCCAAAAGGTATTTTGCCCCATGATACCGGATTGCTCCGCACGACGTGCTCCCGCAATCCTCAGGGTCAAAAAGCAAACCTGCCGTCCGGGACGTCCCTGGCGGCAGGCAAAAGAGAGGCAAATCATGGACATAAAAAAGCGAATCGAAGAAATTCTTCCCTACGGGATGGTGCTCGTGATGATTTATTACGGCTGCCCGCTGTTTATCAATAACGACACGAGCGCCATCATCGTCATGCTGGCAGTGATGCCGGCAGCCGTGTTTCTCTGCTCATTTTTCTGCGGGCTTAAAAAGGGCATGAGTTTTTTATATCTGGCTTTCGGCGCGCTGGCCTTTCTTCCGGAATACTGGATTACCATAAATGACTGGGCGGCCCTGGGCTTTTATCTTCTGATGTACCTTGCCGCCGAATTTTTTGGACTCCTGCTTGGCTTTGCGGTTGGAAAAATCGTAAAAAAGCTGCTGGAGCGCGCATAAGAAGGAGATGGGAAACATGGAAAAAAGCCAGAAACGCCTCGCGGCCATTGTCCTCTGCATCATGGGAATCGTCGGCACCCTGTACGCAGTCCGGGACGCCGGTACAGCGGGCAGACCGCAGCAGATCGAAACAGAAATCACGGCCATGGAGACGGAATGACCCAAAGTGCAGGTTTGCAGCCATTCATAATTGGCCGGGCGGAAGCTCCGTCCCGGGCTGCTGCTAGGAAATGTTAAGAAATTCTGCCAATCATTGACTTCCTTTCCTGAATATGATAACCTAAATTTGTTTTGCACGGATATTACATAGATTTTACGTTGTCATTACTGGAAAAGGAGTGCCTGCCTGATGAGCAGACGTATCGCTTGCCAATGTCATAGTTTATAAAAAGGTACAGTCCGGGGGCTTTCATCGCCTGCGGGCCGTACCTTTTTGTGTATCGTGCAGAAAACGGAACAGAAAAACAGGAAAGGAAACAGGATATGGACTTATCATTTCTCGGCTTTCTGAGGGAAACCCTGGGGAATCCGGCCCTTCTCGTTACGACCATCTTCACCCTCGGCGTGATCTTCGTAAACGGATGGACGGACGCCCCCAACGCCATCGCAACCTGCGTGACGACGCGCTGCTTAAGCGCCAGAAAAGCCATCCTCATGAGCGCCTTTTTTAACTTCCTGGGCGTTTTCATCATGACGCAGATCAACAGCTCCGTGGCCTCCACCATCAGCAACATGGTGGACTTCGGAGACAGCACCCAGAATGCATTGATCGCCCTGTGCGCGGCCCTTTTATCCATCGTCGTGTACAGCGTGGGCGCCTCTTACTTCGGCATCCCCACAAGTGAAAGCCACAGCCTCATCGCAGGACTTTCCGGCGCCGCCATAGCGATCCAGCACGGAATCGGCGGCATCAACGGCGCAGAATGGGTGAAAGTGCTTTACGGCCTTGTTTTAAGCCTCGTTCTGGGCTTCTTAACCGGCTGGCTCGTCTGCCGCGCCATCACCATAATTTGCCGGGAGATGGACCGCAGGAAGACGAACCAGGTCTTCGGATACGCCCAGATCGCCGGCGCCGCGGCCATGAGCTTCATGCACGGGGCACAGGACGGCCAGAAATTCATCGGCGTCCTCTTTTTAGGCGCCGCCTTCGCCCACGGGAAGAACTCCGTAAGCGGCATGGAAATCCCCATCTGGCTCATGCTTTTGTGCAGCGTCGTCATGGCTCTGGGAACCAGCGTCGGCGGTGAGAAAATCATCAAATCCGTCGGCATGGATATGGTAAAATTAGAGCGCTATCAGGGCTTTTCCGCCGATGTGGCCGGAGCCATCTGCCTTCTTTATTCCAGCCTTCTCGGCATCCCGGTGTCTACGACCCACACCAAAACCAGCGCCATCATGGGCGTCGGAGCCGTAAAACGCGTCTCCGCCATCAATTTCGGCGTCGTAAAAGACATGATGCTGACCTGGATTTTCACATTCCCGGGCTGCGGCCTGATCAGCTTCATCATGGCGAAAATATTCATGTTCGTTTTTTAAAAGAGTAGAAGGAGAAAAACCATGGCAAAAAAACAGGACGATTTTTATTTCCAGAACTTCATTACCTGCGCGGAATTTTCCAGCCAGGCTGCCCACCTGTTAAAAGATATCCTTTCCGATTTCCGCCCGGAGGAGACGAAAAAACGGCTGGATGAGCTCCATGCCATCGAGCATGCGGCAGACGAGAAAAAGCATGAATTAAACGACAAGCTGGTGAAGGCATTCATCACGCCCATTGAGCGGGAGGACATCGCATCCTTAAGCCAGCAGATCGACAACCTGACCGATAAAATCGAAGAGGTATTCATCCGCATTTACATCAACAACGTGAGCAAAATCCGCCCGGAGGCGCTTGAGATGCTGGATATCGTCATCCGCTGCTGCGAGGAAATCTGCGGCCTGATGAGGGAGTTTGCCAACTTCCGCCGCTCCAAGGAGCTGAAAGACCGGATTATCCGGATCAACTCCCTGGAGGAGGAGGCCGACCGCCTCTACATCGCCAACATGCGTGCCCTGCACAGCGAGGAAAAGGATGTGCTGGAAATCATCGCATGGCGGGAAATTTACAGCTATCTGGAAAAATGCGCCGACGCCTGCGAGCATGCCGCCGATGTGGTGGAGGGCGTTGTGATGAAGAATTCCTAAATTCCCCCGCCCCGCACCCTTGACACGCCCGCCAATTTATGATAAATTACAAACCAGTGCAAATACGCTGAAGAGGAAGAGTAGGAAGCGGGAAGGATCAGAGAACTGCCGGGCGGTGCGAGGCAGCTCCGGAATGCTTTTGAACTGGCCTCCAAGTAGCTTGCTGAAGGGAGAAGCTCTCCTGCGTAGGCAACGCCGGTCCGACCGTTACCAGGAAACGAGAGCATGCGGCAGACGCCGTATGAAATAGAGTGGTACCGCGTGAGTTTAAGCCCCCACGTCTCTATATAAAAGAGACAGGGGCTTTTTTATTCCACAGGGTGCGCCCGGCGCACACGATTTCAATACAGGGAGAGTTTTTCAACGATCAGAATGGAGGAAACGTCATGGCACAGTACAATCACACTGCCATCGAAAAAAAGTGGCGTGAGAACTGGGAAAAGGACCCGATCAATGTCAATGATGGGAAAAAAGAAAAATATTACTGCCTGGATATGTTCCCGTATCCGTCCGGCAGCGGCCTTCATGTGGGCCACTGGAGAGGTTATGTCATCTCCGACGTCTGGAGCCGCTACCAGCTCCTTCGCGGAAAATACGTGATTCATCCGATGGGCTGGGATGCCTTCGGCCTTCCGGCTGAGAACTACGCCATTAAAATGGGCGTCCATCCGGCAAAATCCACGGCAGAAAACGTGAAGAACATCAAAAAGCAGATCCAGGAGATCGCCGCGATCTACGACTGGGACATGGAAGTCAACACGACGGATCCGGCCTTTTACAAATGGACCCAGTGGATCTTCGTCCAGATGTTCAAAAAAGGCCTGGCCTACGAGAAAGAATTCCCGATCAACTGGTGCCCGTCCTGTAAGACAGGACTTGCCAACGAGGAAGTTGTAAACGGCTGCTGCGAGCGCTGCGGAACGCCGGTTACGAAAAAGAACCTGCGCCAGTGGATGTTAAAAATCACGGCTTATGCAGACCGTCTCTTAAACGACCTGGATAAGCTGGACTGGCCGGAAAAAGTAAAGAAGATGCAGACCGACTGGATCGGAAAATCCTACGGCGCCGAGGTAGATTTCCCGGTGGACGGAAGAGAAGAGAAGATCACGGTTTACACGACGCGTCCCGACACGCTCCACGGCGCCACCTTTATGGTGCTTGCACCGGAGCATAAATTAGCAAAGAGCCTTGCCACCGACGAGACGAGAGAGGCCGTCGAAAAATACATCTTCGACGCTTCCATGAAATCCAACGTCGACCGTCTCCAGGACAAGGAAAAGACCGGCGTCTTCACCGGCTCCTACGCCGTGAACCCGTTAAACGGCAAGAAGATCCCGATCTGGCTGTCCGACTACGTCCTGGCCGACTACGGAACAGGCGCCATCATGTGCGTTCCGGCCCACGACGACCGTGACTTTGAATTCGCAAAGAAATTTGATATCCCGATCATCCAGGTTATCGCCAAGGACGGGAAAGAAATTGAAAACATGACCGAGGCCTACACCGAGGCGAGCGGCACCATGATCAACTCCGGAGACTGGAACGGCATGGAATCCGCTGTCTTAAAGAAGGAAGCGCCGTTAATGATCGAAGAGATGGGCATCGGCCATAAGACCGTAAACTACAAGCTGCGCGACTGGGTATTCTCCCGTCAGCGTTACTGGGGCGAGCCGATCCCGATCATCCACTGCCCGAAGTGCGGCAATGTGCCGGTGCCGGAAGAAGACCTTCCGCTGACCCTTCCGGAGGTGGACAGCTACCAGCCAACGGGAACAGGAGAATCCCCGCTTGCAGCCATCGACTCCTGGGTCAACACCACATGCCCCTGCTGCGGAAGCCCTGCAAAGAGAGAGACCAACACCATGCCTCAGTGGGCCGGTTCCTCCTGGTATTTCTTACGCTACGTGGACAACAAAAACGACAAAGAGCTGGTATCTAGAGAGAAGGCCGATAAGTACCTGCCGGTGGATATGTACATCGGCGGCGTCGAGCACGCAGTGCTTCACCTTCTGTATTCCAGGTTCTATACGAAGTTCTTATATGACATCGGCGTCATCGACTTTGACGAGCCCTTCAAGAAGCTGTTCAACCAGGGCATGATTACAGGAAAGAACGGCATCAAGATGAGCAAGTCCAAAGGAAACGTCGTTTCCCCGGATGATTTGGTGAGGGATTACGGCTGCGACGCCCTGCGCCTCTATGAGCTGTTCGTAGGCCCGCCGGAACTGGATGCCGAGTGGGATGACCGCGGCATCGAGGGCGTTGCCAGGTTCTTGAACCGTTTCTACAACCTGGTGATGACAAGCAAGGACAAAGACGTCAAAGAGACGAAAGAAATGGTGAAGCTGCGTCACAAGCTGGTTTACGACATCGAGACGCGTTTCAACCAGTTCAGCTTAAATACCGTAGTCTCCGGCTTCATGGAGTACAACAACAAGCTGATTGACCTGGCAAAGACCGAAGGCGGCATCGACAAAGAGACCTTAAAGACCTTTGTGATTCTGCTTTCCCCGTTTGCGCCGCATCTGGGCGAAGAGCTCTGGAGAGACCTTGGCGGCACCGACAGCGTCTTCCATCAGACATGGCCGGAGTGCGATGCGGAGGCCATGAAGGACGATGAGATCGAAATCGCCGTCCAGGTAAACGGAAAGACGAGAGCCGTCATCTCCGTGCCGGCCGACATCTCCAAAGAAGATGCGATTGCAGCCGGAAAAGAAGCCGTAAAGGGAAAACTTGCCGGTACCATCATAAAAGAAATCTACGTTCCGAAAAAGATTGTCAACATTGTGGCAAAATAAACGGCCGAGGCGCCTTCCCCCTGGGACATCCTGGGAGAGGGCGCCTTTTTTATTTCATAGGAGATTGCGTCCTATGAAATAAAACGCTCCGCGAGGATGCGCACTTCGCGCAGAGGAATATGGCTGCTGGCGCAGCCGCGCTCCGGCGCGAGTGTGCGCCGCAGCGCACACTTTTTTATCCGCCTGAAAACAGAGTCCCCATTGCATGAAAGCCTCCGGCCTGGGCGCATGCCGCGCGCAGCGTCTTATTTTTACGAAAACAGACGAAAAACCATCAAAAAAGGAGGAAAATATGAAAAAAACGCAAAAAAAGCTTGAACTTTCCGCGCGGACTCCCTTATAATAAATTTTATTAGACATTACAGCGATAAAGGAGTAAAAGATGGACATTCTGGAGGCAGTTACAGAACGGTATGAGACCCTGAGCCCGGCTCAGAAACGCATTGCCGACTATATTTTCAAATAGCCCGACGAGGTCTGCTTCTATTCCCTGAAGGAGATGTCAGAGGCCCTCGGCGTCACGGAGGTGACGATCCTGCGGTTCGCAAAAAGGATCGGGCTTTCCAGCTTCGTGGAGTTAAAACGCCAGCTCCGGGAACATCTCCAGGTGCGCTTAAGCGGCGGAGACACCCTGGGGCGGATCACCGACTGGATCGGAAAGCAGGCGGACGAGACCGAGGACAGGGAAAAGCTGTTCCATGAGTTCGTGGAAAATGAAATAAACGTCCTGAAAAAAACGTATTCGTCCTTTCCCTTAAACCGCGTCCAGGAGGCCGTTTCCATCATCCGCGGCGCAAACATGGTTTATGTAGTCGGCCACGAGCTGACGACGGGCATTTCTTCCTATTTAACAAGGCGCCTTTTAACCATCGGAGTCAAAGCCGTAGATCTCGGAAACGTCAGCAGGGCCATCTACAACGACTACATGTGCCACATCGGCCCGGAGGACGCCGTGATCCTCTTTTCCGTTCCCGGCTACGCCAAGCACCTCGTCAACACCACAAAATTCCTGGAAAAGAACCGCGTCCCCCAGATTGTCGTCACCGATAAGACAGAGGCGCCGCCGGCCGCATCTGCAACCATCGTCCTCACCTGCAACAACCATGACATGTTTTTTTACAACTCGGTGCTGGGCTTCATGAGCATCTGCAATCTGCTGGCATATTTTACGGCGGCAGAGAACATGGAACAGACCAACCGCATGCGCGGACGGCTCTCCGAAGTCCGGGAAGCCATTGGGACGCCGGCAGTTATGAAGGACTGATGGAGACGGGAACGGGCTTTGTATAATTCGTACAGAAAAAAGTGACGGAATCCCGGCAATTTTGCGCTTTTCCCGGCGTGTATAGTAAACACACTACGCGTATTTGTGAAAAACTTGGCAAAATCCATAAGAAAAGCGCTAAGATTGCGAAAAATATTGACAAAATTGTGCAAAGCTGATATCCTTATGAATGCAAGACCTGTACCGGCCAGCCTGCGTGGTACCAGGAGGGCGCCCGGTCGGAAAGGGCAGGAGAGGGGACAATGGCTCCAGCCTATACCGGGGGACGGGTAAAATAAAGGAGGGCAAATTTTATGAGAAAAAGAGGAATGGCAAAAGTTCTTGCAGCCGTGCTTGCAGCATCTATGATGCTTTCCGCATGCGGAGGCGATTCCGGCAGCGAGACGACAGCCGCATCTGCCGGCGGATCGGCCGCAGAAGCAGCAGACGGGGGGGCATCTTCTTCGGAAGGCAGCGGAAATATCGGAAAGACCGATATTATCTTCGGAATCAAGTCGGACGTGGTTTCTCTGGACCCGGCAGGGCAGCAGGATACCACCTCCTCCATCCTGTTAAAGCATGTGTACAGCACGCTGCTTGACATCGACGACGACGGAAATATCGTCGGCGACCTGGCTGAAAGCTATGAGCTTTCCGGAACCCAGGACTATGTGTTCCATCTGAGAGAAGACGCAGTTTTCGCAGACGGAACGCCTGTGACGGCACAGGATGTAAAGTTTACGTTTGACCGTGCAAAAACCATGCCGAAGACCTTAAGCAACACCTCCAAGGTTTCCGAGGTTGTAGTTGACAACGACCACCAGGTGACGATCAAGCTCTCCGAGCCGTATGCGTCCTTCCCGGCCATCGTCTGCAACTCCAACTTAAGCATCGTATCGGAAGCAGCCGTAACGGCAGCAGGCGATGCCTACGGCGATGTGGAGAATATCTTAGGCTCCGGTCCGTTCGACTTAACCGAGTGGGTTCCCAACGACCACTATACGCTTGTGAGAAATGAAAATTACTGGGGCGATATGCCGATTGCAACATCCATTACCTGCCGCGTGATCCCGGAGGGCAGCGCGAGAGCCATCGCCCTTGAGACCGGCGAAATCGACCTCGTATGGTCGCTCGATGCCATCGACGCCATCAACCTGGAGTCCAATCCTGACGTATCCGTTCTGACCCAGCTTTCCTCTTCCATTGAGTACCTGGGCATGAACACGACAAAGGGCCCGTTCCAGGATGTGAAAGTCCGTCAGGCGATCAACTACGCCATCGACCCGCAGGTATTCGTGGATACGATCTTAGAGGGCCGCGGCCAGGTTGCAAACAGCGTCATCAACTCCACGATCCCCGGCTGGTCCGAGGAAGTGACAGGATATGACTACGATCCGGAAATGGCAAAGCAGCTCCTTGCTGAGGCCGGCTATGCTGACGGCTTCACCTGCCAGCTTTTCGTATCCGGCGACGTGAGAAACCGTTCCGCACAGCTTGTGCAGGCGCAGCTTGCCGAGGTTGGCATTACCGTTGACATTTCCATGTATGAGTGGGGCGCTTTCCTTGACTCCCTCAACGCAGGAGACCATGACATGTATATCTTAGGCTGGTCCAACTCCTCCTTCGATGCGGACAGCAGCGTATATCCGCTGTTCCATTCCAGCAACCACGGCGCAACCGGAAACCGTGCGTTCCTGACAGATGCAGAGCTGGATGAGATGATTATTGCAGCAGCCCAGGAGACAGACGAAGCCGCACGTATGGATCTCTACAAACAGATCCAGGAGAGATGTAAAGAGCTGGCACCGTGGGTACCGCTTTACTATCAGGACAACCTGGTCGGCACCCGCGCAGACTTAAAGGGCTTCAAGCTTCATAAAGGTGCACAGCATTATCTTGGCAACTGCCACTATGAGAACTAATTTTCAGATGGCCTGAAAAGAAAAGGAACGTGAGGTGCGGGTGCGATCATAGGCACCCGCACCTTTAAAAAAATCCACGACAAACGCCGGTACACGGCAGAATGGAAGGTATCAATGAGCAGATATATTTTGAAGAGATTGGTAATGCTGATCCCTGTTCTGATTGGCGTTACCTTTATGGTTTACTTCATCCTGAGCCTGTCGCCGGGCGATACCGCGGCCATTGTGGCAGGCGAGGGCGCAGACGCGGAGACGATTGAAGCCGTCCGCAAGGACCTTGGCCTGGATAAGCCGGTCATCGTCCAGTACGGCAGATACATGTGGGATCTTCTCCACGGCGACATGGGACAGTCCTATCAGACAAAACGAGATGTATTTTCCACCATCATGTCTGCATTCCCCAATACGGCAAAGCTGGCATTCTGGTCGATCCTTGTGGCCGTCGGGATCGCGCTCCCAATCGGTATCGTCAGCGCTACGAGACAGTACAGCGCAGTTGACAACGTGGGAATGGTAGCAGCCCTTTTAGGCGTTGCAACGCCGAACTTCTGGCTCGGGCTCATGTTAATCATTCTGTTCTCCTTAAATCTTCGCTGGCTGCCGTCCGGCGGTATGGGCGGATGGAAAAACTACATCATGCCGGCCATTACCCTGGGAACCGGCGATGCTGCCTTAATCACACGTATGACGCGTTCCTCCATGCTGGAGGTTATCCGTCAGGACTACATCCGTACAGCCCGTGCAAAGGGCGTGCCGGAGAAGCGGGTGATCCGCCATCATGCGCTTAAAAATGCACTGATCCCTGTTGTCACCGTTATCGGCCTCCAGTTCGGCTCCCTTTTAGGCGGCGCCACCCTGACAGAGACCGTATTTGCGTGGCCGGGACTTGGCCGTCTCCTGGTAGATTCCATCAAGAGCAAGGACGCGCCTCTGGTTCTCGGCGGTGTTATTACGCTGACCATCACCTTCAGTATTATCAACCTGCTGGTCGATATCCTCTATGCATTCATCGACCCGCGGATCAAAGCGCAGTATAAGAGAAAGTAAGGAGGCAGCATATGGGAGCGAAAAAAAGCAATCCGGCGGTACATATGGAGGACGGCGCGGTTCAGGTAAAGAAGCGCAGCCAGTTCCAGGAAACATGGCGCCGGCTGAAAAAGAACAGGATGGCAATGCTTGGCCTATTTGTCATCACTCTTTTAATCCTGGTTTCAATCTTTGCAGATTTCATTTTTGACTATAACGATGTGGTAATCAAGCAGGATACGTCGATCCGCCTGGAAGGCCCGAGTAGCGAGCACTGGCTCGGAACCGATGAATTTGGCCGCGATATCCTGGCACGTCTCGTCCATGGATCCAGAGTTTCCTTAAGCGTAGGCGTTGTGGCCGTTACGATTTCCCTTTTGATCGGCGGTACCCTTGGTGCCATCGCAGGTTTCTACGGCGGTAAGGTGGATAATGTCATCATGAGGTTTATGGACATCCTTCTGGCGGTGCCAAGCCTTCTTCTTTCCATTACCATCGTATCAGCCCTCGGGCCGAGCTTAATCAACCTGATGTTAGCCATCGGAATTTCCTCGGTGCCGAGCTATGCCAGAATTGTGCGCGCTTCGGTTCTTACCGTAAAGGATCAGGAGTTCGTGGAGGCGGCCAGATGTATCGGAGCCAACAACTTCGAGATTATCACGTCCCACATCATCCCGAACTGTATGGCACCGATCATCGTACAGGTATCCTTAAAGGTAGCATCGGCGATCCTTTCCACATCAGGCTTAAGCTTCCTCGGACTTGGCGTGAAGGCGCCGACACCGGAGTGGGGCGCCATGCTGTCGGGAGGCCGTTCCTATCTGAGGAATGCGCCGCATCTGTGCATTTTCCCGGGTATTGCGATCATCATCACGATCCTGTCCTTAAACCTTCTCGGCGACGGACTGCGGGATGCGCTTGACCCGAAATTAAAGAAATAAGGGAGGATACCGACGTGGCAGAAGAGAACAAGAAGGACTTAATCCTTGACATAAAAGATCTGGTCATCCACTATGAGACGGAAGACGGCGTTGTGGAGGCCGTAAACGGGCTGGATATCCAGCTTGAACATGGAAAAACCCTGGGCCTCGTAGGCGAGACCGGCTCCGGGAAGACGACGACGGCCCTTTCCATTTTAAGGCTTGTGCCGGACCCGCCGGGAGTCATCAAAAACGGCTCTATCATCCTGGACGGCAAAGACATTTTAAACATGCCCACAAAAGAGCTGGAGCACATCCGCGGAAACCTGGTATCCATGATTTTCCAGGATCCCATGACCTCCTTAAACCCGGTGCTTACGGTCGGCGAGCAGATTGCCGAGGTCATTGCGCTCCATGAAAACATCAGTGAAAAGGAAGCGGCCCAGAAGGCCGGCGATATGTTGGAGGTCGTTGGAATCCCGAGAGAGCGCTACGGCGAATATCCGCATCAGTTCTCCGGCGGAATGAAGCAGCGTGTCGTCATCGCCATGGCGCTGGCCTGCAACCCGAAGCTCCTTTTAGCCGACGAGCCGACGACGGCTCTCGACGTGACGATCCAGGCGCAGGTTCTGGAAACCATGAAGCAGCTCCGTGAAAAATACGGCTCCGCCATGATTATGATTACCCATGACCTTGGAATCATCGCCGAGGTCTGTGACGAGGTTTCCGTCGTCTATGCCGGCCAGATTGTCGAGCACGGAACGCTGGAAGACATTTTCGAGCGGACGCTCCATCCCTACACCGAGGGGCTTTTCGGCTCCCTTCCGAACATTGAGGACAGGAAAGAACGTCTCCAGCCGATCCCGGGCCTGATGCCCGACCCGACGATGCTGCCGAAGGGCTGCTGCTTCGCGCCGCGGTGCAAATACTGTACGGAAAGCTGCAAGGCGGCCCGTCCGGAAAAGAAGTGGGTCAGCGATACCCATTATGTGCGCTGCTCAAGATATGACGAACCGGATTTCAAAATCGAAAGGAGTGAGCAGTAATGGCAGATACGATCCTTGAAGTAAAACACTTAAAAAAATATTTCAATACCCCGAAGGGGACGCTTCATGCCGTCGATGATGTCAGCTTCACTCTGGAGAGAGGAAAGACACTGGGAATCGTAGGCGAGTCCGGCTGCGGAAAATCCACCACGGGCCGCGCCATCTTACGTCTCATCGAGCCCACCTCCGGCGAGGTCATCTTTAACGGCGAGGACATCGTAAAAAAGAATAAAGAAGAGATGCGCCTCTTAAGACGGGAGATGCAGCTCATTTTCCAGGATCCCTACGCATCGCTGGATCCGAGAAAAACCGTCAGCGAGATCATCGGCGAGCCCTTGAAGCTCCAGAAGCTGGTTCCGGATAAAAATGAACGGGCAAAGCGCGTCCATGAGTTAATGGAAGTCGTCGGCCTTGCGGACCGCCTTGTGAACACCTACCCGCATGAGCTGGACGGCGGAAGAAGGCAGCGTATCGGCATTGCCCGCGCCCTTGCCATGGAGCCGAAGCTCATCATCTGCGACGAGCCGGTATCGGCCCTTGACGTGTCTATCCAGGCACAGATCTTAAACCTGATGCAGGATCTTCAGGAGAAGATGGGCCTTACGTATATCTTCATCACCCATGACCTTTCGGTCGTGAACCATTTTGCCAACGATATCGCCGTTATGTATCTTGGCCAGCTCATCGAGAAAGCGCCGTCGGAAATGCTGTTCGACCGTCCGACCCATCCTTATACCCAGGCGCTTTTATCGGCCATCCCTGTGCCGAGCTTAAAAAAGCGGCGTGAGCGGATCATCTTAAAGGGCGAGATTTCGTCCCCGATCAACCCGAAGCCGGGCTGCCGGTTCGCGGCCAGATGCCCGTATGCGACTGACAGGTGCAGAAGCGAGGAGCCGAAGCTTGTGGAGATCGAGAAGGGTCATTTTGTGGCATGTCATCTGACAGAAGGCAAGTAATGAGGAAATCCAGCCTCCGGCATTTATGCAGGGGGCTTGTTCCTTTTCCTGAGTCCGGCCAGGATTTGGGAAAAGCATAAAAATATATGGGGGTATCCAGAAATGAAAAGAATTGGCATCGACGATTTTACTTACTACAATTACCCGACCTGCATGGTATCGTCTCCCGACGGCGCCCACGCGGCTCTGGCCGTTGTGAACGCAAACGTAAAGGACAACCGCTATGATTCCTGCCTGTGGATTTACACTATGGCAGACGGATCCGTGAGGAAACTGACGGGCGGGAAGAAGGAGAGAAATTTCATCTGGCTGGATGAGAAGACCCTTCTTTTCACGTCTGACCGGGAGAAATCCTATGCGGAAAAGGTGAAAAACGGCGAGGACTGGACCTGCTTTTATAAAATTTCCATCTGCGGCGGCGAGGCGCAGTTCGCATTTGCCGTACCGTATAAGGTTTCCAAGATGAAACTGGCCGGAAACAAGCTTGTCATGAGCATCAAATACGACTACAACAAGCCGGATTTCGCTTCCTTAGAGGGCGAAGAGAAGGAAGCTGCCGCAAAGGCATGGAAGGAAGAGAAGGACTATGAGGTCTTCGATGAGCTTCCCTTCTGGGCCAACGGGCAGGGCGTTGTCAACAAGATCCGTACACGCCTGGCCGTTTATGACATGGAGACGGGAAAAGCCGAAATCGTGAGCCGGGAATACGAGAATGTGGAAGGCTACTGGGTAGAAGAGGGCGATAAGGTTCTCTATATCTCCAGCCTCTACACCGACAAAAAGGATGTTTACCAGGGCCTCATGCAGTACACGATTTCTTCCGGAAAACTGGAGACACTCGTGGAACAGAAGGACATGAGCATCGACTACGCCTGCATCCTCGGCGGAAAGGTGACGTTCTTCGGCTCCTACATGAAGGACTTCGGCTTCAACGAAAACGACAAGCTCTATACGGTGGAAAACGGCGTTGTAACGCTCCTTTCCGACTACGACGACAGCATCCGCAACACCATGAGCTGCGACTGCAAGTTTGCTGACGGCGCCGGCTTTGTCCATGATGACAAGTACATCTACTTCCTCTCCACCGTGAGAAAGCAGACGGTTCTGCGCTGCTTTGATGCGGCCGGAAACCTTAAGACCCTGATCGACAGGCAGGGCAGCATCCACACCATCGACGTCTGCGGCGACACCATCTACTTCACCGGCATGCGCGATATGGGCCTTACGGAGTGTTACAGCTTCGACGGGAAAGAAGAGAAGAAGCTCACCTCCTTCAACGACGCGCTCCTTGCAGAGAGAAGCGTCTGCCCGGTTGAGGAGTTTACCTTTACCTATAAGGGCATTGAGCTGGACGGCTATGTGATGAAGCCGGTGGACTATGATCCGAACAAGACGTATCCCGGCATCCTAACGATCCACGGCGGCCCGAGAGCCACCTTCGGCCCCACCTTCTTCCATGAGAATGAGGTGTTTGCAAACGCCGGCTATTTCGTATTCTTCACGAACCCGCTCGGAAGCGACGGCCGCGGCAATGTTTTTGCCGACATTACCGGAAAGCACGGCACCATCGACTTTGAGCACTGCATGGCCGTGACCGACGAAGTGCTGAAGCGGTACCCGCAGATCGACGAGAAGCGCCTTGGCGTCATGGGCGGAAGCTACGGCGGCTTCATGACAAACTGGGTCATCGGAAATACCGACCGTTTTGCGGCCGCTGTCTCCCAGAGAAGCATTTCCAACTGGATCTCCAAGTGCATGACGACGGATATCGGCTACTACTTCAACATGGATCAGATCCATGCCGACCCGTGGAACACGCCGGATAAGATGTGGTTCCATTCGCCGCTCAAATACGCCAACAAGGCAAAGACGCCGACCTTGTTCATCCAGTCCGACGAGGACTACCGCTGCTGGATGGGCGATGCGCTCCAGATGTTCAGTGCGCTCCGCTACTTCGGCGTGGAGACGAGGCTCTGCCTGTTCCACGGCGAGAACCATGAGCTGTCCCGCTCCGGAAAGCCGACCCACCGGATCCGCAGGATGACGGAGATGATGAACTGGTTTGAGAAATATCTGAAATAAGAAATTTCAGCTTTTTCCAGTGACTTTCCGCAAAGCATGTGCTATAATGGGATATATTTGAAATTACAGCAAGGCAAAACAGAGGGGAAAGATCCATATGCACAGGCATGTTTATAAAATAGCCCCGGCCGCGATTGCACTTCTTTTATGTCTCGGCGGTTATCGCACCGATTCCGCGGACGCAGCGCAGCCGGCAGCAGTTGATACGATTGTACTGGAAACAGAGGCAGCCTCTGCCGAGGACGTCCCGGTGGACATCAAATGGAAGAGAAGCCAGGAAGGCGGGAAATGGATTGAGAGCCTTTCGGTGGCTCAGGACGTGAACAGCCTTGTCCTGGTTTTAAACGATGAGCAGGCAGAGACGCCTGTGGCGTCGGCAGCCGTGCGGACAGAAAATTCCAAAGTGAAGGGCCGCGCCATGGAAGTCAATTCCAGGCTTCTCTACTATACAAAATCGGCGGACGGCACATGGCAGGAGGTGTTTTCATCCACCTGCATCCTGTCCGGAGGCACCGATGTGCCGCAGGATGAGCTTTACGGCGTCTACCGTGCAAGCGAGGCCTTTGGGAGCCATGAAAATCCCGGGAGCCTTGTGCCGTACCAGAAGCTGACGGAAAAAGATTACCTGATCTTAGACGAGGAATCCGAACAGTACGGGACGATTGTGACCGCAGGGCCCAAAGGCCCCCAGACGGAGCAGGCCGTGCTTTTGGAGTCCATGAAGGCGCTTTCCAACTACGGCATGCTCCTTTGCCCCGAGGACGAGGAGGAACCGTATCCGGCGCTTGTGGTAAACTGCCAGCAGGAAGGAAGCGTCGAGGGCACCCTGGCCGGGATCCAGATCCCGCAGAACTACGTTCAGATGCTGATCCAGTCCGTCGACAGCAATACGCGGATCGTCATCGCAGCCGATGTAATCGACTTAGAGGGAATGTAAACAGAAAACGTTATAAGGGCAGAGAAAGGATGGCTTCTTTCTCTGCCCTTCTTTGCGTGCGCCTTCATTTTTTCCCTTTGGAGAGCTGTGCCGCCAGGAACTTTAGCATCTGGAGCTTTTTCTGCTCCGCCGACGGCATCCCCTCCGTGAGAATAGAGATGATAAGAGCCGTCTCCCGGTCGGAAAAAGACAGCCCGCTCGCCGACGCCCTTTTGTTTAAGGTCATCAGGGCGGAGAGCATTTTATCCGGCGGCGTCTTTTTTATGTCCTCGGAAAAGAGGGAGAGAAGCTCAAGCTTTTTTGGATCCATGCCGCGCAGGCGCGGATCCGTCTTCCATGCCATATTCATATCCCGGATCTCCTTTCTGACCTCACATCTGGCCAAGGGTCTGCATCATGAGCTGGATCGTCTCAAACCTGGACTGCTGTTCCGGCGGTAGCAGGGAGATAAGCTGTTCCGGGCTTATAGGCCCCCTGGACGCCGGATTTTCCGTGAACCTTGCCATGATGTCGATGATTTCCTGCTCCCTCTCGTTGGCATAGGGACGGATGGCCTGGAGCATGTCAGAAGGCGAGGAATGGCCCTCGTCCAGAGCGCAGACGCTTAACATGCCGTCCTCGTTGTCCTGGAAAAATTCCATGGTGCGTAAAAGCTCGTTCCATTTGATGAACATGGACATGGTGCGCTGCTGCGGGATCTCCATGTACGGCAGGGCGGCTTTCATCATCTGGAGACGATGGCTGCCGACGGCATAATCCAGGTCGGTCAGCTTCAGTTCTTTTTCGTTCATTGGCAGGTCTCCTTTCCTGGAGACAATATATGCGCGATTCAATCAATTCATGCCGCCTGCATACAATGAAGTTATAGGAGGTAGATAGAATATGTCCAGGCGTTTGATTATAGATGGAAACAGTGTGTACGAAATCGACGAAGACTGCGAAAAGGAGGCGCACGGAAGCCTCGTTTACGGCCGTGAGCCCGCGAAGGCGAAAGCGCCTGATGGCCGGGAAAAAGCGAAAAAGAAATCATAAAAGAAGGGCGGGATGACGTCCCGCCCGAAGATAGGAAACGAGAAAGTTTAGCAGCAGAAGCCGCCGCCACCGCCCCATCCGCCGCCGCAGCAGCAGAGCAGAAGAATGATCCAGATACAGCTGTCAAAGCCGGAACCGCACCCGCATCCGTTATTGCAGCCATTATGTCCCCAGCCGCCGCCGCCACAGCAGCAGCAAAGAATCAGGATGAGCCAGATAATGTTGCATCCGCCGCATCCGCTGTTCGCTGTCTCGCATCCGCATCCACAGTTTGTAGCAGCTAAATCACTCATGTTTTATCCTCCAAAGGCTTTTTGATTACACTCCATCATATGACAGTCTGCTTGTCATAGTTGACAGTTCGTGAAAACTTTTTTTGACGCCCTTTCCGTGATTGAGAAAACATGGAAAGGGTGTTATACTGGATAGCAGACCAAGGGAAAAAGCGAGGAAATTCGGACATGAAAAAATTGTATTACGATTCAGCATATCAGAAGGAGTTTACGGCGGCCGTCCTTTCCTGTCAGGAGGGGAAAAAGGGATATGAGATCATTCTGGATCAGACGGCCTTTTACCCGGAGGGCGGCGGCCAGCCGGCAGATACAGGCATCCTGGGCGGCGTCCGTGTCCTGGATGTCCATGAAAAAAACGGGCAGATCATCCATACAACGGACGGGCCGTTGAAAGAGGGAACTACCGTATCCGGTACTATCGATTGGGACAGGCGGTTTTTGCACATGCAGGAGCATTCCGGCGAACACATCGTTTCCGGCCTGATCCATGCCAGGTTCGGTTATGACAACGTGGGCTTTCACATGGGAAGCGAGGAAGTCACCATCGACTTCAACGGCATTCTGGAATGGGAGGACCTTCTTGAAGTAGAGCGGGAGGCCAACGCCATCATCTACGACAACCGGGAGGTTTACGCCGGGTTCCCGCCGAAGGAAGAACTGGAAACCCTCGATTACAGGAGCAAAAAAGAGCTTACCGGCGATATCCGGATCGTAAAAATCCCCGGCGGCGACGTCTGCGCCTGCTGCGGCACCCATGTGGCGCGTACCGGGGAGATCGGGATCGTCAAATTCACGTCCATGATCCATTACAAAGGCGGCGTGCGGATCGGTCTGCTCTGCGGCAGCCGGGCCCTTATGGATTATGAGAAAAAAAGGGACGGGCTCCAGAAAATCGCCGTGCTGTTATCGGCCAGGCCGGAGGAGGCCTTCTCTGCCGTGGAGCGGTTAAAGGAAGAGCTTGGGAATGCTCAGATGCGGATCGGGGCGCTCTGCCGGAGCCTGATTGAGGAAAAGGTGTCGGCCATGGAAGAGGGGAGCGGCCGTCTTTTCGTCTGTGAGCCGGATTTTGAGCCGGTGCCCTTAAGGCAGATGGTCAATGCGATGCTGGAAAAAAAGAAAGGCGATACGGTGCTCGGCCTTGCGAAAAACGGGGAGAACGGCTATTTTTATGTGCTGGGGAGCCTTGAAAACGACATGCGCCCCCTCACAAAGGAGTTAAACGGTCTCCTTCACGGAAGAGGGGGCGGCAGCATGCAGATGACGCAGGGCACCTTCTATGGAGCGTATGAGGATGTCTGCGCCGTCTTAAAAGAGAAAGGGTTTAACAGCCCTGGTACATGTAGCGAACCAGGCGCTCCGAGTCTTTCGGATCGTGCGTAGTCAGATTCAGCTCATGGATATGGCCGTTAGAAAAGACCGTTGCCATGGAAACATACTGGGACAGCTTGGATTTTAAGTTCACGGAGCCGCCCTCGGGAAGGCTCAGCTCAACGGCGCCGTCACACTGGCTGATGACATCAAAAAATTTATCGAGATTTGTAATGTTTTTCAGTTTCATTTTCATAAACAACACTCCTTTTGGGGTCTTGAATTAGTTAATCATTTAACAATCCATATTGTAGCAGGAGAAAAGGCAGAAATCAATCGGTGAAATAGATAAAAAATTAACAATCCAGAGGCTGATTTTAGAAGGAACATCAAGAAAATTTGTGAAAAAATGGGGGACTATGGAAAATATGAAAAAAAGAATCCGCGATTACGGCATCATCATTGGAAGGCATGAGACAGGGCCATTAAACAAGCTGACGGATGTGCCCGGCGTTACGGTGGGCCACTGCACTGTGGACACGGAAGAACATAAGACGGGCGTCACCGTCATCCTTCCGTGCCGCGACAACATGTTTGAAAAGAAGCTGACGGCGGCGGCCTTCGTCCACAACGGCTTCGGGAAGACGGCCGGCACGCTCCAGATCGAGGAGCTTGGGACGTTAGAGACGCCAATTGCCCTGACGAATACGTTAAATGTGGGGCTTGTCCACGATGCGATGGTTGATTACATGACAGAGCGGTGCAGGAACGAGGGGATCGAGGTGAAATCCTTAAACCCGGTGGTCGGCGAATGCAACGATTCAAACCTGAACAACATCGCAGAGCGCGCTGTGACAAAGGAGCACGTTTTTGAGGCCATCCGCGCGGCAGCGTCGGATTTTGCCGAGGGAGACGTGGGCGCCGGAAAGGGCACGGTCTGCTTCGGCATGAAGGGCGGCATCGGCTCTGCCTCCCGGCTGGTAAAAATAGGCGGCGAGACTTTCACCGTCGGCGTCCTTGTCCAGTCAAACTTCGGAAGCACGCGGAATTTCGTCCTGGACGGAAAGCCGCTGGGCGATATTCTGGCGGCGCGTATTGAGGATATCAAAAAGGACGAGGGCTCCATCATGATGGTGGTCGGCACGGATCTTCCCGTAAGCGACCGCCAGTTAAAGCGGCTGATCCGCCGGTGCGGTGTCGGACTCTCTCGGTGCGGTTCGTTCATGGGCCACGGAAGCGGCGACATCATGCTTGGCTTTACGACGGCCAACCGGATTCCCCAGGATGAGCCGTTTGTCGAGATCCGCCAGGTGGGAGAAGAGTATTTAAACGACGCCTTTGAGGCCGTGGCAGAGGCCACGGAAGAAGCCATTTTAAATTCCCTTTCCATGGCAGATACGGTGACCGGGTATAACGGGAATACGAGATACTGCCTGACCGACCTGTATTTAAAGGACTTATAAGGAGACTTCATGGCATATTTTCCATTTTTTGCGGATATTCAGGGAAAAGAGGCCGTCGTGGTCGGCGGCGGGAAGATTGCCTGCCGGCGGATTCTGTCGCTTCTTCCCTTTGGCTGCCGGGTCCGCGTCATTGCGCCGGAAATCGGGCCGGAATTGAAAGCTGTTTTGGACGAAGAGAAAGCGTCCGGCCGCCTCTTATGGGAGAACAAGGAATACGAAGAGCGGGATCTGGACGCATGCGGGCGCCCGGCCTTCGTGCTGGCGGCTTCCGGAAATCTGGCAGTCAACGAAGCTGTGGTTTTGAACTGCCGTGCCCGCGGCATTGCCGTCAACGACGCCTCGAAAAAGGAAAACTGCGATTTTTATTTTCCCGGCCTGGCGCGAAGGGGCGGGCTGGTGGCTGGCGTCACGGCTTCGGGAACCGATCATAAAAAAGCGGCCGCCCTGGCAGCGGCCGTGAGAAAGCTTCTGGAAGACGATGTATGGGCCGAAGAAAACAGCCTAAAGCCCGGTGAGAAAGGAAGCGAGCCGGATGGCGTCCAGGTAGAAGGCCGGGACGCGTAAATTCCCGCGGCCTGTTCCGATGGAGATATCCGGCTTGGCGGCGCCGTGGAAATCGGAACCGCCGGTGACACAGAGGCCGTGGCGGTCAGCAAGGGCCCGCAGTCTGGCGCTTTCCGCCTGGTTGTTGGAGGAGTGGAAGCACTCTAACCCCAGCATGCCAAGGGATTTTAAATAGACGATCAGTTCCTCTGTCTTTTCCCATCCGAACTTATACTGGCAGGGATGGGCAAGGGCCGGAAAAGCGCGGGCAGTCCGCAGGATCTCCATGGCCTGCTTTGGCGTCACGTCCTCTTTCTTCCTATAATAAGGGCAGCCGGGAGACAGGTATTTTTTAAAAGCCTGATCCACGGAGGAGACACAGCCCTTTTTTAAGAGGGCGCGGGCAAAGTGCGCCCTGGTGACGACGGTGCCGGGAACGCCGTCAAGCAGGTCGTCCCAGGTGAGCGGGAAGCCGCCGTCCTGGAAGGCCCGCAGCATTTCCGTATTCCTGCTATCCCGTTTTTGGCGGGTTGTCTTTAAAAAATCCAGAAGTTCTTTGTTTTTATGATCGAGGCACAGGCCGAGGATATGGATTTCCTTTCCCTCATAGACACAGGAAATCTCAATCCCGGGGATGACCTCCACTTCCATGTTTTCCGCCGCAGCCAGCGCCTCATCCACGCCGTCCGTCGTGTCATGGTCGGTGAGGGCGATGGCCGAAAGTCCCTTTTCCTCGGCAGCAGCCGCCACCTCGGCCGGAGAAAAAGAGCCGTCGGAAGCCGTAGAATGCACATGCAGATCAATGAATTTCATGGAACTCTCTCTTTCTTATGTCATTTTCTATGATTTTTCTCTGTTTTCCATACCAGTTTACCACACTTTTCACAGCGAGGAAAGACACAGTCGTTGTCCCATAAAAAATTAAGAAATATGTTATACCATTTTCCACAATTTATGCTATACTTATTTCGATACTGACACTAGATCATGTAATAACAGGGCAAATTCCAAGGGGAAGGCCCGAGAAAAATAATAGGGTGAGACTGTATGAGTGATGTAAGAAAGAGAGGGAACACGAGGCAGGCTGCCTCAAGAACATCGAGAAGCTCCCAGAGCAGTGCGGACAGGATCCTGGCGGTGCAGAATGCGAGGAACCGGAGCGCAGGAACCACGAGGCGGAATCCGAGGACGACGGCCTCCAGGAGCCGCAACCGCAGAAGACGGCAGGGGCCGGACTTCGCTAAAATCCTGCTGATTGCCATCGGCATTGTGATTTTCCTGATCTGCGTGGCCGTGGGTGTCAATAGCTGTGCAAGAAACGGGGAAGAAAAGGAGAGCCAGGCAGAAACAACAGAGCCGGAAACCGAGCTTTCGGCAGAGGTGACGGTAAACGGCGTCTCCATCAATGGACTGACCCAGACGGAAGCCAGGGAAAAGGTATTGTCGTCTATCGGCTGGGGCATGAAGGTCTCCTATAACGGCGAGACCATGGACGTGGACGATGTGCTGGAGACCAAGGTGGATGCCGTGCTGGCAGAGGCCTTTTCCGCGAAAGAGTCCAAAGACTATACGTTTGACGCCACAGGCCTTGAGGAAGAAATCAAAGCCCAGGCGGAAAAAATTGCCGCCGCGTGGGACAAGGCGCCGAAGAACGGCTCCATTTCGTCTTATGACAAGGCGACAAACGAATTCCTGTTTGCAGACGGAGAAAACGGAATTAAAATAGACCAGGAGAAGCTTGTGACTGACATCACGGCAGCCCTGGCGGCCGGCGACTATACGGCCGTCATCGAGGCGTCCGCGTCGACGGTGGCGCCGGAAATCACAAAGGAGCAGGCAAAGGCCAGCTTTAAGCGTATCGGCACCTTCACGACGACGACGACCTCCAACAAAGACAGGAACGAAAACATCCGTCTTGCTTCCGAGGCCTTAAACGGACTAATTATTCAGCCGGGAGAGGAATTCTCGATGAATGCGGCTACCGGCGAGAGAACGCCGGCCAAGGGATACAAGCCGGCCGGCGCCTATTTAAACGGCGTCCTGATCGAAGAGCCGGGCGGCGGCGTCTGCCAGGTATCGTCGACGCTTTACAATGCGGTGGTGTTCTCCGGCTTAAAGACGACGGAGCGCCATGCCCACAGCTACGAGCCCAGCTATGTGACGCCGGGCGAAGACGCGATGATCAGCTACGGAAGCGCTGACATGAAGTTTTTGAACAACTCCACGACGGCCGTCGGCATCAAGACCAGCTTTTCCAATAATAAGCTGACGATTTCCATTTACGGAAGCCCGATTCTGGAAGACGGCGTGACCGTTTCCATGAAGTCGGAAAAGACCCAGGTCATCGACCCGCCGGCGCCGACCTACGAGGAAGACCCGACTCTGGAACCGGGTGTGGAAAAGGTTGTCAAGGAAGCGACGCCTGGAAGCCGTTGGGTGACCAATCTGGTGAAGACGAAGGACGGCGTTGTGATCGAGGACAGCTTCCTTCACAACAGCACCTACAACGGGAAGCCGGCCACAATCAGGCGGAACACGTCGGGAAGCGTCCTGACGACGGAAGGGGAGAGCATCTCCGAGTCCGAGAGCAGCACGGCAGAGTCCTCGTCGGCAGGAAGCCCGCTCACGACTCCGGCATCTCCGGAAAATCCGCAGCCAACGGCATCGGAGCCGGGAATCTCCGGGCCGGGCTATGAAGAATCTCCGGGAAACGGACAGGTTCGTCCAAGCGAGGAACCGGGCAGCAATATCCTGCCGTCGGAAAGCGGCGGCCCGGCCAGCCAGCCGGGCGGGCAGCAGCCAGGCTCAGAGCCGGGGAATTCACCTGACGTGGTGACGATCCCCCAGACGACGCCTGCTCCCGTGACGACGACAGGGCCTGGAAACGGGCTCATATCCCCCATCGGATAAAACAAATGATTCAACCGGCCATGACGCGGCAGTAACGCTGTGCCATGGCCGGTTTTTTATTTCATGGGAAATTGCGTCCTATGAAACAAAAACGCTCCGCGAGGATGCGCACTTCGCGCAGAGGGAAAATAGCCTTTGGAGCAGCCGCGGCCCGGTGTACTGCATGCGATTCCACAATGCGGATTACAATCCGCCATGCGGAAATGCTGCGAAAAAAATCTGCATTGTTCGGGATTTTGTACGCAAAAAACCTTCGATTTCGCTTTTCATTTTCGCCGGGAATTGCTATAATATAGTACAGGTAGTCTTTTGCCCGCCGGCAGTCCGCAGGGCGGGAGCAGACTGTACTATAAATAAATCCATTTTATTTATACATTTAAAATAGGAGGAACACTATGGCAAGAAAAATGAAAACCATGGATGGCAACCATGCAGCAGCTCATGCTTCCTATGCGTTTACTGACGTGGCCGCCATCTACCCGATCACTCCTTCTTCCCCCATGGCGGAAGCTACGGATGAGTGGGCAACCGATGGAAGAACAAACATGTTCGGACAGACCGTACAGATCACGGAGATGCAGTCCGAGGCCGGTGCAGCCGGTGCCGTACACGGCTCCCTGGCAGCAGGCGCTCTGACAACGACCTATACGGCTTCCCAGGGTCTTCTCTTAATGATCCCGAACCTGTACAAGATTGCCGGTGAGCAGCTTCCGGGCGTATTCAACGTATCTGCCCGTGCCCTGGCATCCCACGCCCTTTCCATTTTCGGCGACCACTCCGACGTATATGCCTGTCGTCAGACTGGCTGTGCAATGCTCTGCGAGTCCAGCGTACAGGAGGTTATGGACTTAACGCCTGTTGCACATCTTGCAGCATTAAAGGGCAAGGTTCCGTTCATCAACTTCTTTGACGGTTTCCGTACTTCCCACGAGATCCAGAAGATCGAGACCTGGGATTATGAGGACTTAAAAGAAATGACAGACATGGATGCCATCGACGAGTTCAGAAAGAGAGCACTGAACCCGAACCATCCGTGCCAGAGAGGTTCCGCTCAGAACCCGGATATCTTCTTCCAGGTAAGAGAGGCCTGCAACCCGTACTATGATGCCCTTCCGGCAATCGTACAGGAGTACATGGACAAGGTCAACGCAAAGATCGGAACTGACTACAAGCTGTTTAACTACTACGGCGCTGCTGATGCAGAGCACGTAATCGTTGCCATGGGTTCCGTAAACGATACCATCGAAGAGACCATCGACTACCTGGTAAAGAAGGGTGAGAAGGTCGGCGTCGTTAAGGTGCGTCTTTACAGACCGTTCGCTACGGAAGCATTCGTAAATGCAATTCCGGAGACCGTTAAGCAGATTTCCGTTCTCGACAGAACGAAAGAGCCGGGCGCCATCGGCGAGCCGCTTTACCTGGACGTTGTTGCTGCTCTTAAGGGCACGAAATTCGATCAGGTTCCGGTATTCACTGGCCGCTACGGCTTAGGTTCCAAGGATACGACACCGGCTCAGATCGTTGCCGTATATGAGAACCATACAAAACAGAAATTCACCATCGGTATCGTGGACGATGTGACCAACCTCTCCCTTGAGCTTGGCGCTCCGCTCGTAACGACTCCGGAAGGCACCATCAACTGCAAGTTCTGGGGCCTTGGCGCAGACGGTACCGTAGGCGCAAACAAGAACTCCATCAAGATCATCGGCGACAACACCGACATGTATGCACAGGCATACTTCGATTACGACTCCAAGAAGTCCGGCGGTGTTACCATGTCCCACCTGCGCTTCGGCCACTCCCCGATTAAGTCCACCTACTTAATCCGCAAGGCCAACTTCGTTGCATGCCACAACCCGGCATACATCAGAAAGTACAACATGGTTCAGGAGCTGGTTGACGGCGGTACATTCCTTCTCAACTGTGCATGGGATATGGAAGGCCTTGAGAAGCACCTTCCGGGCCAGGTGAAGAAATTCATCGCTGACCACAACATCAAGTTCTACACCATCGACGGTGTGAAGCTTGGTATCGAGACCGGCATGGGCCCGACACGTATCAACACGATCCTTCAGTCCGCATTCTTCAAGCTGGCTGCCATCATCCCGGAGGAGAAGGCTATCGAGCTTATGAAGGCTGCCGCACAGGCTACCTACGGACGCAAGGGTGAAGACGTTGTTAAGAAGAACTGGGCAGCCATCGACGCAGGCGCTCAGAACGTCGTAGAGATCCAGGTTCCGGAAAGCTGGAAATCCTGCGAGGACGAGGGACTTGACTTCGTTCATGCAGAGGGCGGCAGAAAAGACGTTGTTGATTTCGTAAACAACATCCAGGCTGCTGTAAACGCTCAGGAAGGAAACAACCTGCCGGTATCCGCATTTACCAAGTATGTTGACGGTACGACTCCGTCCGGCTCCTCCGCATACGAGAAGCGCGGCATCGCCGTAAACGTGCCGGTTTGGAATCCGGACAACTGTATCCAGTGTAACTTCTGTTCTTATGTGTGCCCGCACGCAGTTATCCGTCCGATTGCCATGACAGAGGAAGAGGCTGCTAAGGCTCCGGAGAGCCAGAAGACCATCCCGATGACAGGTATGCCGCAGTACAAGTTTGCCATGACCATCTCCGCTCTGGATTGTACCGGATGCGGTTCCTGTGCAAACGTCTGCCCGGGCAAGAAGGGCGAGAAGGCACTCACCATGCAGAGCCTGGAGTCCAACCTTTCTGCTCAGGACGGCTTTAACTATGGCCAGACCCTGGATATCAAGCAGGATGTAATTGAGAAATTCAAAGAGACCACCGTTAAGGGCAGCCAGTTCAAACAGCCGCTCCTTGAGTTCTCCGGCGCATGCGCAGGCTGCGGCGAGACTCCGTATGCGAAGCTGCTTACTCAGCTCTTCGGTGACAGAATGTACATTGCAAACGCAACAGGATGTACCTCCATCTGGGGTAACTCCTCACCGTCCACACCTTACACCGTAGGCAAAGACGGCCGCGGCCCGGCATGGGACAACTCCCTGTTCGAGGACAACGCTGAGTTCGGTTACGGTATGCTTTTAGCTCAGAACGCAATCCGTGACGGCTTAAAGGCTAAGGTTGAGACCGTTTACGCTTCCGACAAGGCTTCCGACGAAGTGAAGGCAGCCTGCAAGGAGTGGCTCGATACCTTCGGCATCGGCGCTCTGAACGGTTCCGCTACGGACAAGCTGGTTGCAGTTCTCGAAGGCATTGACTGCCCGACCTGCAAGGAGATCGTAAAGAACAAAGATTTCCTGGCTAAGAAGTCCCAGTGGGTATTCGGCGGCGACGGATGGGCTTACGATATCGGCTTCGGCGGCGTTGACCACGTACTTGCAAGCGGCAAGGACATCAACATCATGGTTTACAACACCGAGGTTTACTCCAACACAGGCGGACAGTCCTCCAAGGCTACTCCGACCGGTGCTGTTGCCCAGTTCGCAGCAGGCGGCAAGGAAGTAAAACAGAAAGATCTTGCAGCCATCGCCATGAGCTACGGCTATGTATATGTTGCACAGATTTCCATGGGTGCTGATATGAACCAGACCATCAAGGCTCTGGCAGAGGCAGAGGCATATCCGGGTCCGTCCCTGATTATCGCTTACGCTCCGTGTATCAACCATGGTATCAAGAAAGGTATGGCAAAGGCTCAGACAGAAGAGAAGCTTGCTGTTCAGTCCGGTTACTGGAACATCTTCCGTTACAACCCGGCAGCTGAGAAGAAGTTCTCCCTTGACTGCAAGCCGGCAACCGTATCCTACCAGGAATTCATCGGCGGCGAGGTTCGTTACACGTCTCTGGCCCTGAAGAATCCGGAAAGAGCAAAGGCACTGTTTGCACAGGCAGAGCAGAACGCAAAGGATAAGTACGAATATCTTGAGAAGTTAGTTGCCCTGTATGACAACAGCGAGAAATAAAGAATAAACATGGGGAGCTGTCGCTTTTTCGGAAGCGGCAGCTTTCTTTATGAAGTTTTCTATTGACATCTGCCGCATGATATTTTATAATAATAGAACAAATGTTCGATACAAAACGGGACGATCTGGAGGTTTTATGGACAGGAATGCTGTGATAATCAGAAATGAAACAGAGAACGATTTCCGCCGTGTCGAGGAGGTTACGCGTGCGGCTTTCTGGAACCTGTATGTGCCGGGCTGTTCGGAGCACTACGTGGCCCATGTGATCCGCAGCCATGAAGACTTTGTAAAGGAACTGGATTTTGTGGCCGAGGCGGACGGAAAGATTGTCGGAAATATCATGTACACGAAGGCGCAGCTTTTGGGCGAGGACGGAGAGAAGAAGGAAATCCTGACGTTCGGCCCCATTTCCGTCCTTCCGGAGTACCAGAGACAGGGAATCGGTACGCGCCTGATGGAACATTCCTTTGAGAAGGCGGCCGGACTGGGGTACGATGCAGTCGTGATTTTTGGCGACCCCGGAAATTATGCAGGACGCGGCTTCAAAAGCTGTAAAAAATACGGCGTTTCCTTGGAAAATAAGACGTTTCCTTCGGCGATGTTAGTAAAGGAGCTGCGGGAAGGCGCCCTGGACGGGAAAGCCTGGATCTATGTGCAGAGCCCGGCTTTTGAAATCGAAGAGGCGGATGCAGAGGCCTTTGACGCCGGATTCCCGCCGCTTAAGAAAGAGGTTCTGCCGAGCCAGGAGGTCTTTTTTATCCACAGCCATTCGGTGATTGCCTAGACCGTTTGGAGGCGTGCGGTGAAATTTGCGGCAAATTTTCGGGAATTATGCCGATTGGGGGTGTTTCCCGGAGATTCTGGCAGAATATGGTTGCATTTCGCGGGGGATTATTCTATACTTTTAGGATGAAAGCGAGGGACAACGATGAAAAAGCATATGAAAAGAAAAGGCATGGCAGCCGCGGCTGCGCTCCTTTCCATCTGCATGGCTTTTCCCGGCCTTGCGGGACAGTGGAACCAGGATGAAAACGGAAAATGGTACGAGCGGGATGACGGCACGTATATTCAAAACGACTGGCTCCAGGACACGGACGGGAAGTGGTATTATTTCGATGAGAACGGCTATGCAGAGACCGGGCTGGTAGAAGGCATGTTTGCCAACTATATGATGGGGCCGGACGGAGCCATGTACACCAACTGTACCGTTTACATCAACGGCAAGTTCTATGACGCCGATGAATACGGGATCTTAAGCCCCAATAAGGGCGGCGAGGGATGGATCGCCGGCGCAAACGGCTGGTGGTACCGGACAGACGGGGACGAGTTCCTAAAGAATCAGTGGATGGACGAAGACGGAAGCTGGTACTATTTCGGCGAGGACGGCTATATGGTGACGGGCTGGCTTGAGCTTGACGGAAAGCGGTACTGGCTGGGCGAGGACGGCGTGATGGCTGTGAATACAGAGCTGACCATCGACGATGTGGAGTACACGGTCAATGAAGCCGGCGAGGTATCGGAGCTCCATCACTACAAAGCGCCGACCGTGATCCCGCCGGAGGAGGAAAAGAGCGATCTCCACAAGCAGGTGGATCAGATGGCTGACACGATCCTTGCGCGGATCACCAACGATTCCATGTCCAAGGAGGAGAAGGCGCGTGCCATTTACTCCTGGGTGCGCGGAAATCTGCGGTATGTGAACCACTCCGACAAGGGAGACTGGGTAAGCGCCGCCTACCAGGGCTTCCGGACAAAGCGCGGCGACTGCTACACGTATTATTCCGTATCGCTGGCGCTGTTAAGCCGCTGTGATATCCCCAGCATCGAGGTGGTGCGGACGGACGGCCATCACTGGTGGAATCTGATCGACTGCGGAAACGGCTGGTATCACTTTGATACGACGCCCAGAAGCGCAGGCGGAACCTTCTGCCTTCTGACGGATGCGGAGCTGGAGGCGTATTCCCAGGGGGTAGGCCGCGGAAGCCATACCTTCGACCATTCCCTGTATCCGCCTACGCCGTAAGCGGGAAAGCAAGCGCGGAAAGGACGTCCGGCGGGAGGCTTCCTGCCGGACGCCCGGATATCCGGCCGCTGGAAAACGGCCGGGAAAGACCATGAGAAATGGAGCAGAAACGGAAGATGCAGACAAATATACTGGAATATCTGGAGCGCACGGTCCGGCGCCTTCCGGAAAAAATTGCTTACACGGACGGAACCTATGGGCTGACCTTCCGGGAGGTCTACGGCGCGGCGCGGTCGGTCGGAAGCTTCCTGGCGGCAGAGGGCTTTTACCGGGAACCGGTGGTGGTATATATGAAAAAGAGTCCCGATGCCATTGCCGCGTTTTTCGGCGCCGTCTACGGCGGCTGTTTTTATGTGCCCTTTGATGAGGAGATGCCAAAATTCCGGGCGGCACTGATCCTTGAAAACTTAAAGCCGCGGGCCGTCATCTGTGACAGCCATACGGAAAAGACCGTAAACAGCCTGGAGTTTTCCGGGCGTGTATTCCGCTATGAGGAAATCAAAACCTTCCGGCAGGATGAGGCGGCTCTCGCGTCGATTAGGAGCCGGGCCCTTGATACGGATCCGATTTATATTGTGTTTACGTCGGGTTCCACAGGCATTCCCAAAGGCGTCGCGGCATGCCACCGGTCGGTTCTGGACTATGTGGAGAACCTTTCGGAGGTTCTTGGCTTCGGGGAGGAGACGGTTTTCGGAAACCAGTCGCCGTTATACTTTGACGCCTGCTTAAAGGAGCTTTATCCGACCATGATGTTCGGTGCCACCACCTATCTGATCCCGAAACCGCTGTTCATGTTCCCGGTGAAGCTGGTGGAATACTTAAACGAGCACCGGATCAACACGGTTTGCTGGGTGGTTTCCGCCCTGACGATGATTTCGTCCATGGGCACGTTTGATACGGTTGTGCCGGAATATCTCCGCACGGTGGCTTTTGGGAGCGAGGTGTTCCCGATGAAGCAGTTCCTTCTCTGGAAAAAGGCGCTTCCGAAGGCGAAATTTACGAACCTCTACGGGCCGACGGAGTGCACGGGGATGTCCTGCTATTACCATGTGGAGAGGGAGCTTGGACTGGATGATGTGATCCCCATCGGGCGGCCGTTCCACAACACGGAGATTCTTTTGCTGGCCGAAGGTGACCGGCCGGCGAAGGAGGGCGAATGCGGCGAAATCTGTATCCGCGGCACCTGCGTGTCCCTGGGGTATTACAACAATCCGGAAAAGACGGCGGAGGTTTTCGTACAGAACCCGTTGAACCCTTACTATCCGGAGATCATTTACCGCACCGGCGACATCGGGCGGTACAATGAGTACGGAGAGCTTGTCTTCGTGTCCCGGAAGGACTACCAGATCAAGCACATGGGCCACAGGATCGAGCTCGGTGAAATCGAGGCCTACGCAGGGCAGGCGGACGGCGTCCGCATGTGCTGCTGCGTCTACGACAAGGAGCGGGAGAAAATTGTCCTGTTCTATGTGGGAGACGCCGAGGGAAAAGAGATTTTAAAGGAATTAAAGAGCCGCCTGCCGCGGTATATGATTCCCAACCGTCTGGAAAAGCTGGAGGCTCTGCCTTTTACGGCAAACGGGAAGATCAACCGGCTGGAGCTTAAGAACCGGCTGGCAGAGGGATAAATTTGTGCGCTGCGGCACGTGAAAAGCCGCATGAGAACCAAAACAGAAGGAGAAAGTTATGGACGAATTGCTTAGAATGTTATCGGATTTGCATGAGGATGTGGACTTTGAGAGCTGCGATACACTGATTGACGACGGGATCCTGGATTCCTTCGACATCGTGACGCTGATTGCAGAGATCAACGACGAGTTTGATGTGACGATCCCGGCGGAGGAGATTGTCCCGGAGAATTTCAACTCGGCGGAGACTATCTGGAACCTGATTCAGAGGCTGGATGAGGAGTAAATAAATGCTGTTTACGTCCTACGGCTTCATCGGCCTGACGGCCGCCGTGCTGGTTCTCTACTACACGGCGTTAAAAAGGTACCAGTGGCAGCTCCTTTTAGCTGCCAGTTATGCCTTTTACTGGTTTTCCGGGCCGAAGAACCTGATTTTCATTCTGGTGACGACCGTCACTGTTTTTTTGGCCGCGCAGAAAATAAGCGGCCTTCATCAGGCGCAGGAAGCGTACTTAAAGGAACATAAGGCACAGATGTCCAAGGAGGAGCGGAAGGCGTACAAGGCTTCCGTCAAGTCATCCCAGAGAAGGTGGATGCTCGTCTGCCTGCTTTTTAACCTGGGGATTCTGGCAGTCTTAAAGTACACGAATTTCTTCATTTCCAACGTGAACTTTTTCCTGGACGTCTTCGGCTCCGGAAAGCAGCTTTCCTTTTTAAACCTGATCCTGCCCATGGGAATTTCCTTTTACACGTTCATGGCAGTCGGCTATTTGTTGGACGTGTACCGCGGGAAATATCCGGCGGAGACCCATCCCGGCCGGTTTGCGCTGTTTATTTCCTTTTTCCCCCATGTGGTGCAGGGCCCCATCAGCCGGTACGACGATGTACGGGGGACGCTGGGCGTCTCCCATGCCTTCGACTGGCAGCAGGTGAGCTTCGGCCTGGAGCGGATCCTGTGGGGATATTTTAAGAAGGTGGTCATTGCGGACAGGATCCTGACGGCCGTCAATACCATCATTCAGAATCCGGAGACCTACGACGGGATTTATGTGTTTCTCGGCATGATGTTTTATGCCCTGGAGCTTTATGCGGACTTTACCGGCGGTATCGACATCACCATCGGCATTGCCCAGACCTTCGGCGTGACGCTCAAAGAGAACTTCCACCGGCCATATTTTTCCAAGAATATCGCCGAGTATTGGAGGCGGTGGCACATCACCATGGGCACCTGGTTCACGGACTATATTTTTTACCCGATTTCCGTCAGCCAGCCGATGTTAAAGCTCAACAAGGCGGCGAGAAAGCATTTCGGCGACTACATAGGAAAGCGGATGCCCGTCTATACGGCCAGCGCTGCGGTCTGGTTCGCCACGGGAATCTGGCACGGGGCCGCCTGGAATTTCATCGTCTGGGGCATGATGAACTTTGCTGTCCTGATGATTTCCCAGGAGTTTGAGCCGTTTTATAAATGGTTCCATAAGAAGTTCCATGTGGACGGAACCATTGGATTTAAGACGTTCCAGGTGATCCGGACGGTGCTTTTGATGAGCTGCCTGCGGATGTTTGACTGTTACCGGGACGTGCCGCTGACCTTCCGGATGTTCGGAGACATGTTGATCCATTCCCGGCCTGGCCAGCTCTTTGACGGCCGGTTCTGGACGCTGGGGCTCACAGCGGCCGACTATGTGCTTTTGGCCATAGGACTTTGCCTTCTCATTTTTGTGAGCCTTCTCGGGCGGAGCGGCAGCGTGCGCGCACGGATTGCGAAAAAGCCGCTTCTGTTCCGGTTTGCCTGCTGGTATCTGCTGTTTTTGGCCGTCCTGGTGTTCGGTGCCTACGGCGTGGGCTATGATTCCAGCCAGTTTATCTACAATCAGTTTTAGGAGGGAACCATGAAGAAGAAAAAGCTTGCGGGATTCCTGCTCCTGTTTCTGGTTATAGTGGGAAGCCTGGATTTTTTGCAGCGCCTTTTCATGCCGAAATTCATGGGCGACATCGTAGAGGGGGCGCTGATTGCCGAATATTATAAGGAAACCACGGATCACGACGTGGTTTTTATCGGGGACTGTGAGGTCTATGAGAATTTTTCCCCGATCACCCTCTGGGAGGACTACGGGATTACCAGCTATATCCGCGGAAGCGCCCAGCAGCTCATCTGGCAGTCCTATTATCTTCTGGAGGAGACGTTAAAGTACGAGACGCCGGAAGTGGTGGTGTTCAACGTGCTTGCCATGAAGTATGATGAGCCGCAGAAGGAGGCCTACAACAGGATGACCCTGGACGGCATGCGGTGGTCTTCATCCAAGGTGGGAAGTATCCGCGCTTCCATGATGGAGGACGAGGAGTTTCTGGACTATGTGTTCCCGATTCTCCGTTACCACTCCAGGTGGAAGGAACTTTCGGCCGACGACTTTAAGTACCTGTACCACCGTGACCCGGTGTCCCACAGCGGGTATTACATGCGGGTGGATGTGAAGCCGGCCCAGACGTTCCCGAAGCCGAAGAAGCTGGGAAATTACCAGTTCGGGGAAAACGCCTATGCGTATCTTGACAAGATGCGGGAGCTCTGCGAGGAAAACGGAGTGGAGCTTGTGCTCATCAAGGCGCCCAGCCTGTATCCCGCCTGGTACGACGAGTGGGAGGAACAGATGGAGGCCTATGCGGCCGAGCACGGGCTTTCCTACTATAATTTCCTGGAGGTTACGGAGGAAGCCGGTATTGACTTTACGACGGATACCTATGACGGAGGGCTCCATTTAAACCTTTCCGGGGCAGAGAAGCTGGCGCGGTATTTCGGCGGAATTTTAAAAGAGGAGTTTGACCTTCCGGATCATCGGGGAGAAGAGGAGCTTCAGGCGGTCTGGGAGGAAAAATGCGATGCGTACTATGCGATGAAGGCGCGCCAGGAGGCGGAGCTTTCGGAGTACGGATATTTGAAAATGTATAACAGCGATGAGGAGGATTCGCAGTCATGAGAAAATCTTATGCAGCAATTTTACTTGGCGCCATGGTGGCCTTAAGCGCCTGCGGCAGCCAGGCAGGAGAGACGGCCAATACGACGGCGGCCCAGACGGAAAGCGCAGCGCCGGAGACGGAGGCCGCTGAGACGGAAGAGGCGGAAACGGAGGAGGCCCTGGAAGAGGAGACAAACGCCGGAACGGAAGGTTCCGGCGAAACGGAAGAAAGCGCAGACGGAGAGAGCGTAGCAGAAAATGGAGCCGCAGAAGGCGGCGCAGCCGAGTCCGCAGGAGCCGCAGAAAGCGAAAGCTCCGAGGCGGCCGGGACAGAGGCGGCAGCAGCCGTTTCTTCCACGGCATCTGCCGCCCATAAAGGCTTTGTGTTCCAGAGCGGTGAAACCCTGATCGGCATGAATGAGGATTCTGCGGCAGCCCTTTCTGAGCTGGGCGCATGGTCCAATTATGCAGAGACTACGAGCTGTGCCTTTAAAGGGCTTGATAAGACGTATTCCTATCCGGGCTTTGACCTCTATACCTACCCCTTAAACGGCACGGATAATGTAAATTCCATTTACTTTACGGATGATTCCGCTGCCACAGCCGAGGGCATCCGCATCGGCTCCACGAAGGAGGAAATGGAGGCCGCCTACGGCACGGACTATACGGAAGAATTCGGTGTCTATATTTATACGAAAGACGACTCCACCCTGTCCTTTATTGTGACAGACGGTATTGTGGAGTCTGTGGAATATACGGCTATTACGCCCCAGGGCTAAAAACAGAGGAGTTTTGGGCGTCCTGCGGCGCTTAAAAAGAGAACTGGAAAAATCCCCCTTGACACAGGGGGATTTTTTATATATACTAACTGTATTAAGAGTGTTAATACACTAATATGCAGGAAAGGAGGATGCGGATGATTATACTGGATTATAAAGACCGGCGGCCAATCTATGAGCAGGTCACGGAAAAGCTGAAGGAACTGATGTTTTTAGGCGTGCTCCAGGAGAACCAGCCGCTTCCGTCGGTGAGGAACCTGGCGATGGATCTTTCCATCAATCCAAATACGATCCAGAGGGCGTATGCGGAGCTGGAACGGCAGGGATATATCTATACGGTCAAGGGCAGAGGAAGCTTCGTGGCCGAAAATGGTGAAATGAGGGAAAATGCATTGCGTGAGATATGGAACAAACTGGAAGAAGTGGTCGAAGAGGCGTTAAGGCTTGGAATCTCAGAAAAGGATTTGAAAGAAGCGATTGGGGCCTGCTGCGAAAAGGCGGCCGGGCAGACGGGAGGTGAAACGCATGCTTGAAGCAAAGAACCTGACAAAACGATTTGACGACATTATGGCTGTGGATCACATCAGTGCCCAGATCCGGGACGGCTATGTGTTCGGCCTGATTGGAACCAACGGCGCCGGAAAGAGCACCTTCTTACGGATGGCAAGCGGCGTTTTGAAACCGGACGAAGGGACGATTCAGCTTGACGGTGAAGACATTTACGAGAACCTGAAAATGAAACGGCGGTTTTTCTATATTTCCGACGATCAGTTTTTCTTCGGAAACGCGACGCCGCAGGAGTTAATGGCTTTTTACCGGACCGTTTATCCGGAGTTTAACGTCCAGAGGTATTATCACCTTCTTGAAAGCTTTGATCTTGGGAAGCGGAGAAAGGTTTCGACCTTTTCCAAGGGCATGAAGAAACAGCTTTCGGTGATTCTCGGCCTCTGTGCCAATACGGAGTACATTTTCTGCGACGAGACCTTTGACGGGCTGGATCCCGTGATGCGCCAGGCGGTAAAGAGCCTGTTTGCCAACGACATGGCGGAGAGGAACCTGACGCCGATCATCGCATCCCACAACTTAAGGGAGCTGGAGGATATCTGCGATCATGTGGGGCTTCTCCACAAGGGCGGCATCCTGCTTTCCAAGGATCTCGACGATATGAAGCTAAACATCCATAAGATCCAGTGTGTGTTAAAGCCCGGGATGAAAGCGGAGGAGCTGGAAGGGCTCGATATTGTGAAGACCGAGTACCGCGGCAGCCTTGCAACCATCACGGTGCGGGGGAAGAGAGAAGAAGTAGAGGCAGCGATGCGGGCCGGAGAGCCGCTGTTTTTTGAGCTGATCCCGCTCTCTCTGGAAGAAATCTTTATCAGTGAAACGGAGGTGGCAGGCTATGACATCAAGAAACTTATATTTTAAGCTTATGAGAGAAGATCTGAAACGGAGAATCTGGGCCGTCTGCCTGGCGTTTCTCTGCTTCTTCTTCTGGATCCCCGTCCTTGGGGCCATGGGCTGCGACGGCCTTGAAAAACAGGTAGAACAGTGGATGGAGAGCGAGAGATATCTGGAGAAGGCCGTGGAAACCATGCGGGCTGAACGGCTTACAGAGCTGGCGCAGGAGATTATCGGCGTAAAGAACCTGGCGATCCCGTTTTTGATCGTCGGGGCAGCCATTGTCCTGGGGCTCACAGGCTTTTCCTGGCTCCACTCCAAGAAAAAGGTGGACTTTTACCACAGCCTCCCGGTGAGCCGTACCATGCTGTTTTTCGTCAAATACCTGGACAGCATCCTGATTGTGTTCTCCATGTATTTCCTGAACCTGATTTTCGGCTGCGGGATCCTGGTGATGAACGGCATGGGCTTCGGGGAAGTATTCCTTCCCGGCCTGGCGTCGCTGTTTTTCCATATGATTCATTTTACGCTGATTTACACGGTGGTGCTGGCGGCAGTGCTGATGACAGGGAATTTCTTTATTTCCGTACTCGGCATGCTGGTGTTCTTTTCCTACATCCCGTTTGTGACGTTTCTGCTTGAGGGGCTTAGCCAGCTCTTTTTTGAGACGGTGATAACCACAGGCGGTGTCCTGTCGGCAATCATGAGGCACGGTTCTCCCATCAGCTATTACACGGCGTCCCTCTCGGAAGTATGGAGCCTGAAGCTGGGAGAGTACGGGGAGCTTTTCCCCGGGCTTTTCTTCCCGCTCCTTGCCGCGGCAGCCCTGATGGTATTCTGCCTTTTTCTCTACCGGCTGCGTCCCTCCGAGGCAGCCGGGAAAGCAATGGCCTTCCGGATCACGAGAGCGCCGATCAAAGTGCTCATCGTGGTGCCGGTCACGATCTCCATGGGAGTCCTTTTCTGGGGAATCTATGAAAGCCTCAGATGGGCGGCCTTCGGATTCCTGTTCGGGCTCTTCGTGACCCACTGTGTGGTGGAGATCCTGTACCACTTTGATTTCCGAAAGCTCTTTTCCAATCTGCCCCATGCCGGTATCTGCGCGGTGATTGCCCTGGCGGTCATCGGTATCTACCGGTTTGACCTGACGGGCTTTGATACGTATTTCCCGTCGGAAGCGAAGTTTGAGTCGGCGGCCGTCTATGTGGGACGGCTGGAAAACTGGGGATTCTCCTATGGCTTTCCTGTGAGAGAAAGCAGCTCGGCAAGCTGGAGATACATTCCGGAGGAAAGTTACGGTAACAGCAACATGGCGGTTACGGATTATGATTCTGTAAAGGCCATTGCGGAAAACGGCATTGACCAGGCGCTAAAGGATAAAGAAAAACGGTTCCGGTTTGAGGACATTGTTTACAACAGCGGGGAAGACGAAGCCGTATGGTCCTATGCGACCATCCAGTACCGGCTTTCCGGCGGGAAAACCGTACAGAGACGGTATATGGTGAATGTTACGGAGCTTCGCCCTGTCCTCGATAAGCTGTATGTTTCGGAGGAATACAAGTCCGGTGTCTATCCGTTTTATGCATATGAGGATTCCAATGTGACAGGAATCTATCTGTATAAGAACCATGAAATCCAGGAGGCCAGGGGCGATGAGGAATTCCGCTCGAAGGTTCTGGCGGCCTACAAACGGGAGATGACAGCTCTGACGCTGGATGCCAGAAGCCAGGAGATGCCGGTTGGTGCGATCCGCTTCCTGACGGTGGCAGAGCGCAGCTACTTAAAGGAGCTCTCCGAGGACGGCGACAAGAATTACGCCGGTGATTTCGATCTGGATGAGATGGAGGAAGTCAACTTCTTCCCGGTCTACCCGTCTTTCACAGAGACCATCGGGCTTCTCAAAGAGGCCGGGATTGACCTTACGGAGCCGTTAAACGCAGATGAGATCAGCCGTGTCGTCATCGAAACCATGGAGCTGGAAACCACGGAGATAGAGCAAAGCGAGACGCAGGCCGCTTACGCAGAGGCCGCAACGGGCTATGTGCCGAAGGAATACACCATCCGGAACGATTCTGAGGAAAACCACCAGATGATTTCCGACATCTGTGCTGCTGTCACTGAGGAGACGCTGGCCGATTACAATTTCCTGAGAAGTTTTGATTATAATGTCGAGGTCCGTGTGTACTTTAAGGAGGATAATGAGGGATTAAATCCCGAGGACCAGATTTATTACAGATACCGGTTCCCGGACGGTGAAATGCCGGAGTCGGTGCAGGAGTTCATCGGCTACGATTCCCTTGAAAAAAACATAAGGGGCGAGCTGTAAGGGACAAAGCTGCATCGCCAAAGAATTTGCCGTCAAAACATTGACTTTATCCCCGTGATTCGATAAGATAGAGCTAGTCATAACGAAAGGGGAAAGAAGTATGGCATTCTTAGATGAAGTGAAGCGCAGCCTTTCCAGCACCGGAAAGACCGTCGCTAAGAAGACAAAGGAAATCACTGAGACGATGCAGCTCAAATCCCAGATTTCCACGGAAAAGGCAACGATTGAGCGCCTCTATACTTCCATTGGGAAGCAGGTTTTCGAGGCCGCGATGGAAGAGGACGAAAAGCGGTTCTTTACCGAATTCGGCTCGATCCGCAAAAGCATGAAGAAAAAGGCAGAACTGGAGAAGGAGCTCAGCAGCCTGGACGGATGCTTTTACTGCTCTGAGTGCGGTGCCAGAATCGACAAGAGTTCCGTATTCTGCAGCCACTGCGGCGCGAAGGTTGAAAAGAGCAAACGCGATGCCGCAGCCGCCTACGGCGAGAGCCTGAGAGACCAGATGGAAGGAACAAAGGAAGAAGAGGAAGAGGCACAGTTCGTATCCAACGAGATCGACAATGCCGCCGCCGACATTACCATCGACATTGTCAACCACTGATGAAAAAAAGAAAAGCCCTGGCTTTTGGAGAATTCGTTCCAAAAGCCAGGGCTTTTTAACAGATTTAACCTTTGCCGTTCCAGCAGTAGGTGCAGAGCTTACAGGGCTCGATGCCGACGGATTCCACCAGATCGTCGAGGCGGTGGAAGCGAAGCGTCGTAAAGTGGAGACGCTTACGGATCTCCTCAACCATTTCCTGGTAATTCTGGCTGTCGGGATCAGCGTAGTCGGCCAGGACTTCATCGGACACGTTTTCGCCCTCACGCTCCCTTATAATCCGCCTCGTAATCAGATCCAGATCCGAAGTGGAGCGGGAGAAATTCAGGTAGGGGCAGGCGAAGGTGATCGGCGGGCAGGCCGGCCTTACATGGACTTCCTTTGCGCCGCTGCGGTAGAGGAAATCCGTGGTTTCGCCGAGCTGTGTCCCGCGGACGATGGAATCGTCGATTAAGAGCAGCTTCTTGTCGCGGATCAGGCAGTCCACGGCGATCAGCTTCATCTTTGCGATCAGGTTCCGCTGCTTCTGGCTTGTGGGCATGAAGGAGCGGGGCCATGTCGGCGTGTATTTGATGAATGGGCGGGAGAACGGAATCCCGGATTCGTTGGCATAGCCGACGGCATGGGCAATTCCGGAGTCGGGAACGCCGGCCACGCTGTCAGCGTCCACGCCCTTGTCGCGCCTGGCCAGGAGCTTTCCGCAGCGGTAGCGCATCTCCTCGACGTTTACGCCTTCGTAGCTGGAGGTGGGGTAGCCGTAGTAGGTCCAGAGGAAGGTACAGATTTTCATCTCACTCCTCGGACGGCTCAGGCACTCGACGCCTTCCGGTGTCACCAGGTCGATTTCGCCCGGCCCAAGCTCGGAATAATGGGTATAGCCAAGATTCAAATATGCAAAGTTTTCAAAGGAGACGCAGTAGGCGCCGTCTTTCCTTCCGATGGTAATCGGTGTCCTTCCGTAGCGGTCCCTGGAGGCGTAAATTCCCTCGGGGGTCAGGATTAAAATGGACATGGAGCCCTTGATTTTTTCCTGTGCATAGAGGAGACCGTCCACGATGCTGTCGCTCTGGTTGATCAGCGCGGCCACCAGCTCAGTGGAGTTGATTTTCCCGCCGCTCATCTCCATAAAATGAATGTGCCCGTTTTCGTAGGCATCCTGGATGAGCTCTTTCTCATTCTTGATGACGCCCACGGTCGTCAGGGCGTAGCTCCCGAGATGGGACTGGATTAACAGGGGCTGCGGGTCCGAGTCGGAAATACATCCGATTCCCATGGTGCCCTCCAGCTCGTCCAGGTCACGGTCAAATTTTGTACGGAACGGGGAATTCTCAATGTTGTGGATAGAACGGTGGAAGCCGTCCTTTCCGTAGACGGCCATGCCGCCCCGCTTCGTTCCCAGATGGGAGTGGTAGTCGATTCCAAAGAATAGATCCAGGGTACAGCTAGTTTTTGATGCAACGCCAAAGATACCGCCCATGATATTACTCCTTTCAGATTGGCCTGTTTTTCGCAGGCAGCAGACAAAGTACGCCCCCTGCCGGGGCAAACTCCCTCCGGCCATAAAAACGACTTCTATATTAGCATAAACCGACAGAAAATAACAATAGCCCGGACATATGAAAAATACTAATAAGCCGGAAGCTGTTTTCGTAATAAAAGGAAAGGCGGAGGGAAAATCCCTCCGCAAAAAGAACGCCTAATTCCCGGCTTCCCCTACCAGGTTCGTGATGACGGCGCCGGCGGCCATTAAAAGGATGCCGAACAGGACTGTCCACACGGACAGGGAGGAGAGCATGGGGAAGAGCCCCGTATTGTAAAAAATAGCAAAGGGCGATGCGATGACAAGGCCCATGATGGCGCAGTAGGTCTGGACACCGAACTGTTCAAATAAGAAAGTAATCAGCTTGGCAATCAGGAAGATGCCGAGCAGCACACCGATGCCGAAGGGGAACAGAAGAAGGAACCCGTCCCGCATGACGGTAAAATCCAGGGCCCTGACACCGTCGAGAAAGCCCTTGATGGTGCCGATGATTCCGTAGTAATAGCCGAAGATCATCAGCATCATGGAGCCGGACACGCCGGGAATCACCATGGTGGCCGAGGCGACGACGCCGAGTACAAAGAGGATCAGCATGTTGAGGGGTGTCACGGCAATGACCGTCATGGCCTCGTCGCCTGCCTTTAAAAGCGGGAAACCGCCGCAGACGAGAAGGCCTAGAAGGAAAAACAGGACGCCGGACACGCCGATAGAACTCCTGCTTTCCTTAAGTTCTTTCCGCATGGACTTCCAGAGCATCGGAAGCCCTCCGAGAATCAGCCCCACGAAGGCCATGCAGGTCACGAAAGTGTGATTGCTTAAGAGGTACTCGATGGCGTAGGTGAAGCCGACGATCCCGATGGCGCAGCCCAAAAGGATCGGAAACAGGAACGCGAGGCTCTCCTTCAGATGCTTAAAAAGGCCGGAAATGCTTCCTAAAAGCCGGTCATAAATTCCGAGAGAGACGGCCATGGTGCCGCCGGATACGCCGGGGATCACGTTGGCGATGCCGATCATGATGCCCTTCAGCACATTCAGTAAAAAATTCATGGATAACCCTTTCTTCAGAGCTTAGATCGTAATCAGCTCATATTCTTTATTTCCGATGCCAAGCTCCACCGCGTGGTCGATGGCAACCTCCCAATTGGTTTCCGGGTGGGTGTCCGTGAAGTGGTCATGGTGGTCATGGCTCTTCTCAGCGAGGACGCTTCCGGCCACTACCGGCTGAGCGTTCACTGCATCGGCGCACGCCATGTCCAGAGCCACCGGGTCGAAGGAGGCGAACATGCCCACGTTCGGCACAATCGGCACATCGTTTTCCGAATGGCAGTCGCAGCACGGAGATACGTCCACCACCAGGTTGATGTGGAAGTTGGGGCGGTCTTTGATAACGGCATAAGTATATTCCGCAATCTTCTTATTTAAGATTTCGTTGGACTCGTCGTTGGAGGCAATGACCGCATCCATCGGACAGACACCGATGCAGCGTCCGCAGCCGACGCATTTATTGTGGTCGATGGAGGCCTTTTTGTCTGTGACAACGGCAGCACCGTGGGCACAGATCCGCGAGCAGGCGCCGCAGCCGACACATTTGTCCTCTACGACAAGGGGCTTTCCAGCGCTGTGCATTTCCATTTTTCCGGCTCTGGAGCCGCAGCCCATGCCAAGGTTCTTTAAAGCGCCGCCGAAGCCGGTCATCTCGTGGCCTTTAAAGTGGTTTAAGGAGATCACGATATCGGCGTCCATGATGGCACGGCCGATTTTGGCTTCCTTCACGTATTCGCAGTTGATGGGCACAAGCTCTTCATCCGTTCCCTTTAAGCCGTCGGCGATGATGACGTGGCAGCCGGTGGCAAAGGGGTTGTAGCCGTCCTCATAGGCAGCGTCCAGATGGTCAAGGGCGTTTTTCCTGCGGCCCACATAGAGGGTGTTGCAGTCGGTTAAGAACACGCGGCCGCCCTGTTCCTTGATTAAGTCGACAATAACCTTTGCGTAGTTGGGGCGCAGGTATGCCAGGTTTCCCGGCTCGCCGAAATGGATCTTGATGGCCGTGTATTTGTTGTTAAAATCAATGCCGTCGAGCATTCCGGCTGTTTTTACGAGGCGGGCCAGCTTCTGAAGAAGGTTTTCCGAGAGCGTGGTTCTCATATTGGTATAGTAGACCTTTGATTTTGCCATGGTATGAATCCTCCTGTTTTTGTTATTATAAAGCAGACAAGGATATTATACATGATCGGGCGGAAGACGTAAAGATAGGGAATGGAAATTCTTGTCACCCCGCCGTAAGTGTGATACACTATAAAAAGGCGCGGCGGCGCCTCTGACATCACAGGAAGAGAGGTAGAGGGCATGAAGGAAAGAAAAAGAAATCTGGAGACCGTGTGCATACAGGGAGGCTGGACGCCGGGAAACGGCGAGTCAAGAGTCCTTCCGATTTACCAGAGCACCACGTTTAAATATGAAACAAGCGAACAGATGGGCCGTCTTTTTGATCTGGAGGAGGACGGATATTTTTATACGCGGCTGGCAAACCCCACCAACGACGCCGTGGCTGCAAAAATCTGCGAGTTAGAGGGCGGTGAGGCTGCGATTCTCACTTCCTCGGGGCAGGCGGCCAACTACTATGCCGTGTTTAATATCTGCAATGCAGGGGATCATATTATCAGTGCGGCAACCATCTACGGCGGGACGTCGAACCTTTTTACCGTCACCATGAAAAAGCAGGGGATTGACGTGACGCTTGTCGATCCGGATATTTCCGAGGAAGACCTTTTAAAGGAATTCCGCCCCAACACGAAGGCCGTATTCGGCGAGACTATCGCAAACCCGGCCTTGGTTGTCCTGGATATTGAGAAATTTGCCCGCGCGGCCCATTCCCAGGGCGTGCCGCTCATCGTCGACAATACGTTTGCAACGCCGGTCAACTGCCGTCCCTTTGAGTGGGGCGCCGATATCGTGACCCACTCCACGACGAAATACATGGATGGCCACGCCATGGCCGTCGGCGGCTGCATCGTGGACAGCGGGAATTTTGACTGGGAGGCCCATGCTGACAAGTTCCCGGGCCTTACGACGCCGGACGATTCCTATCACGGCATCATCTACACGAAGAAATTCGGAAAGAAAGCATATATTACAAAAGCGACGGCGCAGCTCATGCGCGATCTGGGCTCCATCCCGTCGCCGATGAATTCGTTCCTTTTAAATGTGGGCCTTGAGACACTCCATCTGCGTGTGCCGCGCCACTGCGAAAATGCCCAGCGTGTGGCGGAGTGGCTGGCCCAGAGAGAGGACGTGGCCTGGGTCAATTTCCCCGGCTTAAAGGGAAACAAATATCATGAGCTGGCAGAAAAATACCTTCCAAACGGAAGCTGCGGCGTGATCTCCTTCGGGTTAAAGGGCGGCCGGGCCGCTGCCGGGGAATTTATGGACAAGTTAAAGTTAGCAGCCATCGTGACCCATGTGGCAGATGCAAGAACGTGCGTGCTTCATCCGGCAAGCCATACCCACCGCCAGCTTTCCGACGAACAGCTTGTGGAGGCAGGCGTGGATCCGTCCATGATCCGGCTCAGCGTCGGAATCGAAAACGTGGACGACATTATCGAGGACCTGCGTCAGGCATTGGAAGACTGATATACGATCCGTTTTTTTAGAGACAAAGGAGGAATTGCATGGAAAGAGAAAAGGGAAGGGGAAAACGCGGCCTGTGGAAACTGATTTTTGGCCGTACCACATTCTTTGTCCTGTCCCTTGCCCTTCAGATTGCGGCCTTCGTCTGGCTCTATCTGTGGCTGGACGGGACCTACCGGACCTACGGACAGGGGTTCTTCTTTGTCATCAGCGCCCTTCTTGCCATCCGGATTCTGAATGAAAAGCAGAATCCAAGCTTTAAGATGGCGTGGCTCGTCCCGGTTCTTTTATTCCCGGTGTTCGGCGCGATGCTTTATATTTTCATCCAGCTCCAGATGGAGACAAAGATCCTGGCCAGGCGGATTTCGGATATCACGAGGGAGACGGGGAGCTATCTTGTGCAGGAACCGGCCGTTCAGGAGCAGTTGGAGAAAAAGAGCGTCCGGGAGGCCAATCTCTGCAATTATATGAGAGACTGGGGCGGATATCCCGTCTGCAACAGGACGAATGTGAAATATTATCCGCTGGGAGATGATTTTTTCCCGGAGCTTTTAGAGGAGTTAAAAGAGGCAAAGCGGTTTATTTTTCTTGAGTTTTTTATCATAAAGCATGGCATTATGTGGGATAGTATCGCAGAGATCCTGGAAAAGAAGGCGGCAGAGGGCGTCGAAGTCCGCGTCATGTACGACGGCACCAACTCCTTTGCGAACCTTCCCCACAGCTATCCCAAGGAGCTTCGCGCCAAAGGGATCCAGTGCCGCGTCTTTAACCCGATCCGGCCGGCCATCTCCACGAGCCAGAACAACCGCGACCACAGGAAGATCCTGGTGATCGACGGCCACACAGCCTATACGGGCGGTGTGAACCTGTCGGATGAATATATTAACCGCCAGATCCGGTTCGGCCACTGGAAGGACAACGCCATCCGCTTAAAAGGGGAGGGCGTAAAGAGCTTTACCGTCATGTTTTTAAGAATGTGGAACGTCTGCACCAGGGAGCAGAATTATAACTTTGGGAAATATCTCGACCGCGGCGATTATTTCTATCCGCCGGAGCTTCCCATGGACGGCTTCGTGATGCCCTTTTCCGACAGTCCCATGGACCGGGAAGCCGTGGGGCACCAGCTTTACCTGGATATTTTGTACCAGGCGAAAAAGTATGTGTACATCATGACGCCGTACCTGATTATTGACGATGAGATGGCGACGGCCCTTTCCTATGCGGCCAAGCGCGGCGTGGACACGGTCATCATCATGCCCCATATCCCGGATAAGAAGTATGCGTTCATGCTGGCGCGGACATACTATCCGGAGCTTATTGAGGCCGGCGTAAAGATTTATGAATACACGCCGGGCTTTGTCCATTCCAAGACGTTTGTCAGCGACGGGGAAAAGGCAGTCGTGGGCACGATTAACATGGATTTCAGGAGCCAGTTCCTGCATTTTGAGTGCGGTGTCTACCTCTATAAGACGCCGGTGATCCGGGATATCCGCAGGGACTTTGACGAGACGCTTAAACGGTGCATGCCGATGACCATGGAGGACTGCAAAAAGCTGCCTCTCTGGTACCGGTTTACAGGCCGTGCCCTGCGCCTTGTGGCGCCGCTTATGTAGGCGGCAGGACGCAGGCGCGGCGCGTGCCAGATCCGTATTTTTTATAAGGAGACGATGGATATGACAGATGCAGCCCTTGTGCTGGAGGGCGGCGCCCTGCGGAGTGTATTTTCCGCAGGCGTCACAGATGTCCTGATGGAGCGTCAGGTGGAATTTGCCTATGTAAACGGGGTGTCGGCCGGCGCCATGAGCGGCATGAACTATATTGCCAGGCAGCCTGGCCGGATGTTCCGGATCAGTATGGAATACACCAGGGACAAGCGGTACATGAACTTAAGCCCCCGCCACATCCTGAGGAACAGGGAGATTTTTTCGTTTGATTTTGTGTTCGGGGAGCTGAGCGATAAGCTGGTGCCTTTCCACTATGAAGAATTTTACCGTTCGCCGCAGCGGTTTGAGGCCGTTGCCACCCGCTGCCGGACAGGAAAGCCGGAGTTTTTTGAAAAGGGAAAGTGTGACGATATCTGTGCGGCCGTCATCGCCTCCGGCAGCATGCCGGTGTTTTCCAAAATGGCGAAGGTGGACGGGAAGCGGTACCTGGACGGCGGGGTTTCTCTCCCGATTGCGTACCGCCGCGCCATGGAACAGGGGTATGAAAAGGTCGTGCTCCTTCTGACCCGGGAAGAGGGCTATCGGAAAAAGCCCATGGGCGCGCTCCAGAAACGTGCCTTCAGCCGGTATTTTGCGCCGCTTCCGGAGCTGTGCGCTTCAATTTATGAGATCCCTGACCGGTACAACCGGATGCAGGAGGAAATTTCGGAACTGGAAAAGGAAGGAAAAGTTTTTGTCCTGCGGCCGAAGAACCACGTGACAGTCTCCCGCACCGAGCGGAATCCGGCAAAGCTTGCGGCCCTTTACGAGGAAGGGCGCGCCGTCTGTGAAGAACAGTTCGAGGCGCTTATGAAATATCTGGAAGAATAGAAGGACAGAACATGAGACGGCAGGAAAACCGTGAAGCAGGCGGTTTCCTGCCGCAGCTTTGTTTTCCGGGAAATGGTGCGCCTCTTTGGCCTTACAGGAAATGGAAACCGGTTGCGGCAGAAATGAGGCAAAACCGGGAAATAAAAATTTTGTGAACAAAAATTCACAAAAACTACACAAAGGTCTGTTACAGTGTAACAGTCAATTTCAGATTCTTATTTTGAGAGGAGTTCAGTCGATGATACATGGAAAAGCGGCGGCAGCTCTGACGGCGGTTTGTGCCATCTCTGTTGGCATGAGCGGGACCGTCTTTGCAGCCAGCAGTACCTTTGAGATGCGGAAAAAGGCCGTGAGCCTTCTGGGAATCATAAATACGTCAAACGAGAGCGCGACTGTGACGCGGCAGGAATTTGCCAGGATGCTAGTGAACGCGTCGGATTACAGGACGAACGTGAAGGCAGCCAGCAATGTGGCTGTGTTTTCGGATGTGGCGAGCACCAGCGAATATGCCTATGCCATCCGCATTGCGGCCGACAACGGCTGGATGAGCGGATATCTGGGCGGCATGTTTAAGCCGGAGGAGCCCATTGCCATGAAAGATGCCGTGAAGGCTATGCTGGCCATTCTGGGCTATGAAAACAGCGATTTTTCCGGGAACCTTCAGGAAAACCGCATGGCTAAGTTTTCCTCCCTTTCCCTGGATACGAATCTTTACCGGGATGCCGACGAGGTTCTTACATATGAGGACTGCATCAACCTGTTTTACAACCTGATGAAGGCAAGTACGAAATCCGGCGGCCAGTATGGGAGCCAGGTGTTTGACATTACCTACAATTCCGACGGGGAAATCAACACGTCGTCGATCCTGGACGACAGCTTAAAGGGGCCGAAGATTTTAAACAACGACAGCCGGAATTTAAAGAGCCTGGTGCCCTTCAGCTTAAGCAAGGCCACCATGTTTCTAAACGGCGAGACGTCGGATGAGTCGGAGATCAACGACTATGCGACGGTCATCTACTACCATGAGTCCACGAAGACTATTTTTGCCTATTCCGACAGCGGAGAAAACAAAGGAGCCACCGAAGGCCGGATCCGCGCCATCTATTACAGCGAGACCGATCCGTTTACGCCGGTGTCCGTGGAGTTAGATACCTACGAGCAGGACCGGGAGGATGGCGGCTACGACCAGTTTTTAGTGAGCGGCTCGGAACTCCAGTACCTGTTTTCTGTGTACGGCGATTTCCGTGTCGGCGACGATGTGGCAGTCGTATGGGAAAAGAGCGGCAGCGGTGAAAATGCCTCCTACACGATTGTCGATGTAGTGGGAGATAACTAAAGGAGCAGAATATGGAAGAGAAAAACCTGACGGCAGAGGAAGCAGCTAAGCCGGAAACAGAAGAGAAGGCTTCCCCGGCGCCGAAGAAAAAGAAAAAAAGGAAGAAGGGCGGAAAGAAAATTTTCGTCATTCTCATTGTTGTCCTGCTCCTTCTTATGGCAGCTTATTCTGCGATGAAAAAAGGGAAGAATGCCGAGACGTCGGCGGAGGCATCGGCCGTGCAGACGGCCACGGCTCAGAGGATGGATATTTCCTCGGAGCTTACGGCTTCCAGCTCTCTTTCGCCGAAGGACACGTACCAGATCACATCCCTCGTGGAGGGAGAAATTTTAGAGGCGCCGTTTGAGGAGGGCGACGTGGTGGAAAAGGATCAGATCCTTTACCGGATCGACAGTTCCTCCATGGACCGGGACATGAACTCGGCCCAGACCTCCCTTACACGTGCCCAGGAGAAGCTTCAGACGGCCCAGGAGGACTACAATGAGGCTGTCTCAGATTTCAGCGGAAATACATATAAGGCCACGGAGAGCGGATATTTAAAGAAGATTTACATTGAGGCCGGCGGGAAGGTAGGGAACGGTACGCAGATCGCCGATCTCTACGACGATACCACCATGGAACTTCGTGTTCCGTTTTTATCGGCGGAGGCAGCTATGATTACGGCAGATATGCCTGTCACCGTGACCCTGGAGGATCTGGGGGAAACGCTTTCCGGCCAGGTAAAAACCGTCAGCAGCCTTGATGAGACGCTGACCGGCGGCCGGCTCGTCCGCTATGTCACGCTTACCGTCCCCAACCCCGGCGGCCTCACGACGGACATGACGGCCACGGCTGCGGTCGGCGAATTTATCTGCGCCGCAGAGGGGACGTTTGCCCCGGCAGTGGAGAAAACCATGAACGCCGAGCTTTCCGGGAACGAAAGCCTGGAAATTGAGGCCATGCTGGTATCCGAGGGGACGTATGTGACGGTGGGGACGCCGATTTTTAAGGCTACGGACAAATCCATGGAAAAATTCATGCGGAATTTTGAGGACAGCTTAAACTCCGCCGAGGACAGCCTGGAATCAGCAGAAAACAGCCTGGAAAACACCCAGGACAATCTGGACAACTATACGATCACGGCGCCGATTTCCGGCACGGTCATCACAAAAACCTCGAAGGCCGGAGACAATATCACGAAGGGAACCAGCGGTTCCACGACCATGGCGGTGATCTACGACCTTTCCTCCATGACGCTTGAAATGTCTGTCGACGAGCTGGACGTGCGGAGCGTCAAGGTAGGGCAGGCTGTGGAAATTACGGCTGACGCCATCGAGGGACAGACCTTCTACGGTACGGTGACGAACGTGAGCCTGGAGGGGAATTATTCCAACGGCGTCACAAATTACCCGGTCACGGTGACGCTTGAGGAGACCGGAGACCTGCTTCCCGGCATGAATGTGGATGCGACGATCATCCTGGAAAACTCCGAGCAGGCCCTCTGTGTACCGGCAGGGGCCCTGATGCGCGGAAACCGCGTCTATGTGAAGGATGAAACGGTGACAGAGCCCCAGGGCGGCGTGCCGGCCGGCTTCCGTGCGGTGGAGGTGGAGACCGGCGTTATCAATGACGAATACGTGGAAATCCTTTCCGGGCTTTCCGAGGGCGATGAGGTCTATGTGGATCCCAATGCCGGAGCTTCATCTGTCACCGGCATGTGGCAGATGGGCGGCGGCCGCGGCCCGGGCGGCGGAGGTCCCGGAGGCGGAGGACCGGGCGGTGGACGTCCATAAGCGGGGAGGAGACGGTTCAGATGGAAGACAAGAACAAAAATACGCCTCTCATAGAGTTGAAAAACATTTATAAAATTTATCAGATGGGCGACGAGGAGGTACGGGCCAACGACGGGATCAGCCTGACGATTTACCGCGGCGAGTTTGTGGCCATTGTGGGAAAGTCCGGAAGCGGAAAGTCCACGCTCATGAACATCATCGGCGCCCTGGATGTACCGACGGAAGGAGAATATTTCCTGGGCGGCGAGGACGTCAGCGATATGAGCGACAACCAGCTTGCGGAAATCCGCAACAAGATGATCGGCTTCGTGTTCCAGCAGTACAACCTTTTGCCGAAATTAAACCTTCTGGAAAACGTCGAGCTTCCTCTTCTCTATGCCGGGATGGACACCTGGGACAGGAGAGAGAGGGCTTTGGAGTCCCTGGAGCGTGTCGGCTTAAAGGAAAAATGGAAGAATTATCCGAACCAGCTCTCCGGCGGCCAGCAGCAGAGGGTATCCATTGCAAGAGCCCTGGCGGCCGAGCCGTCCCTGCTTCTTGCCGACGAGCCCACGGGCGCCCTGGATTCCAGGACGGGAAGAGAGGTGCTGGACTTCTTTAAGAAATTAAACGACGAGGGCAACACCATCGTCATGATTACCCATGACAGCTCCATTGCCATGGAGGCCAGGCGTGTTGTCAGGATCCATGACGGGAAGATCAATTTTGACGGAGATGTAAAGGAATATGCTGCAATCATTTAAAATGGCCTTAAGGAGCATCTGGGGCAACAAAATGCGTTCTTTTCTTACGATGCTCGGGATCATCATCGGCGTTGCCTCCGTCATTATCCTGGTGAGCATCGTCAACGGGCAGATGTCCTACATGGTGGAGAGCTTCGCCAGCATGGGCATGAATAAGATCAACGTGAATTATACGGCTCTGGCCTCCAGAACCATAGATGTCGACGAGTTCTATGAGTTTTATGAGGAACATCAGGATCTCTTTGCCCAGATGTCGCCGAACGTGTCGGTGAATGTCACGGTCAAGCATGGCTCTGACACCATGGATGCCACATCCGTGGGCGGGTACAGCGAAGAATACCTGGATATTCAGGGCTATGAGATCGCTTACGGCAGGAACCTGCTCTATTCGGATATGGCTGCGCGGCAGAAGGTGGCCGTTGTCGGCGCGTATGTGGCTTCCGAGCTTTACGGAAGCAGCGAGAGGGCTGTCGGGGAGAATATCAAGCTGAACGGTGAACCGTATCAGATTGTCGGCGTCGTGGAACAGCAGACCGAGGATCTGAGCGATTTTGATGACGGCTGCACCGATGACTTCGTCTGGATCCCGTACAGCCGGGCCGTGAAGATGTCGCGGAATGCCGTTATTACCAACTACATATTTACATCGGCGGATGTCAGTCAAAGCAGCCAGTGCAGATCGGCTCTGGAAGACTTTCTGCTGGACAAATTAAAGAGCGACGATTTCTTCCATGTCACGGCCATGAGCGAGCTTATGGATACCTTAAACGAGCAGATCGCCATGATGTCGGCCATGCTCGGCGGCATTGCCGGGATCTCCCTTCTCGTGGCAGGCGTCGGCGTCATGAATATCATGCTGGTGTCCGTGACGGAGCGTACTAGGGAAATCGGCATCCGGAAGGCCCTGGGAGCCAAGCGGCGCGTCATCATGCAGCAGTTTGTCATTGAGGCGGCCGTCACCAGTTCTATCGGCGGCATCATCGGCATTATCGTCGGCTCTGCGGCTACGACAGGGCTTGGGAACCTGCTTGGAATCCCGTCCACGCCGACGCCGTCGGCCGTAATCATCTCCTTTTCCGTATCCGTGGGTATCGGCCTGATCTTCGGCTACATGCCGGCGGCCCGCGCAGCAAGGCTTAATCCCATCGAGGCCCTGCGGAGCGAATAAGCGCGAAAAGCCCTTGAACTTTCCGGCGGCAGATAGTAAGATAGTCGTTGAGAACTGCCAAAAGAAAGGGAGAATCAGATATGAAAGTTGTGGATATGCACTGCGACACCATTCTGGAGCTGTATGCCAAAAAACAGAAGGGAGAGGCGGTCTCTATCGCCGAAAACGATCTGCACATCGACCTCTCAAAGATGGAAAAGGGAGGTTACCTTGTCCAGAATTTTGCCATCTTTACTCCGCTGGAGGAGATCAAAGGGATCATGTCCCCTCCGGAGTACGCGTTCCGCCTTGCCGACCTGTTTTTTGCGGAAATGCGGAAATACCCGGAACGGATCGGCATTGTAAAGAGCTTTGCGGACATCGAGGAAAATCAGAAGAAAGGGCGCATGTCTGCCATGCTTACGATGGAAGAGGGCGCCGTCTGCGAGGGAAAGCCGGAATATCTCCGGATTTTCTATGAGCTGGGCGTGCGGATGTTCACGTTTACGTGGAATTATCAAAACGAGCTGGCCTGGCCAAATCAGGTACATATGACAGGGCCCCACGCGGGCACTTTCGCACCGGAGACGGAGCATGGGCTTACGGAGCGGGGCTTTGAATTCCTGGAGGAAATGGAGCGGCTCGGTATGATCGCCGACGTGTCCCATCTCGGCGACAAGGGGATCTTTGACGTGATTGCCCACAGCAGAAAGCCGTTTGTGGCAAGCCATTCCAATGCACGTGCTGTCTGCGGCCATGTGCGGAACCTGACGGATGAGATGATCCGGGGCATCGCCGAAAAAGGCGGCGTCATCGGTATGAACTACTGCCCGTCGTTCCTTCGTGATGCGGATAAATGGGGAAATCCGGGAAATGAGTATCAGGTTTCCCTGGACGATGTGGTGAACCATATCCGCCATATTAAGAAGGTGGGCGGCATTGACGCCGTAGGCCTTGGCTCTGATTTTGACGGGACGCCGATTTCCTTTGAAATGAAGGGCGCTCAGGACATGGGGCTTCTGGCCGACAAGCTGGCGGCCGAGAAGTTTACGGATTCTGAGATCGAAAAGATTTTTTATAAGAACGTACTCCGGGTGTACCGGGACGTACTATAAAGGGGAAAGGCCGTCTGGCGGGAACGTCAGACGGTTTTTCCATATACGGCAGTCTGCCGCAGGACGCGTAGGAAAACACTTTCTTAATAATTTCACACTTTCGTAAGAATTTATTTTTGCATTTTTTCCTCTTTTATGGTAAACTTGTATGCAGGTGATTTTTGCCGGAGAAGATCCGGCGCTGACGACAAGACAGAATTTCAGAGGAGAGAAGAACATGTTCGATGACAAGAAGCCGGTGGATTATATGGCTTCCATCAATAAGGCACGCAGGAAGCGGAATCAGAATCCGTACTGGAAATACATTGCGGCGGCAGCGGCCGTCTGCGTCGTGGCCGGCGGCATCTGGTTCGGGAGCCGCTTTATAAAAACAGGAGAGGAAGGCGATCCGGAGACGTCCGCAGAGACCGTGACGGCGACGGTGGACGAGGTGACGGCATCCAGAGAAGCCGAGGCTGAGTCCAGGGCGGCTGAAGCGCAGAAAAAGCATGAGGAGGACGTGCAGAATGTGGTGAACTCCTATGCGAATCTCGGGATGGTGCAGGTATCCGGCTACCTGAACATGCGGAAAAGCCCGGAGACAGGCTCCCAGGTGGTCGGAAAGCTCCTTGACGGAAGCGCCTGTCAGATTATGGAGGAGTTAGACGGCTGGTACCATGTGACTTCCGGCGGCATTGAAGGGTATGTGAGTTCAGAATATGTGATTACCGGCGATGCAGCCAGGGAAAAAGCGGCGTCCCTTGTGACGGATCTGGCTGTCGTTTTGACGGACAACTTAAATATCCGCGAGGAACCGTCCACCCAGTCCAACGTGGTTGGTCAGTGCTTAGAGGGCGAGCGGTATGAAATTTTAGGCCAGGAGGACGGCTGGTATCAGATTCCCGGCGGCTATATCTCCATGGACTATGCAGAAAAGCGGTTCGGCCTCAACGAGGCCAGGAAGCTGGATTTAAAGGCCATGGTGTTAAATTACTACAACAATCCCGGCGTCTCCAACGTGACGAATTACCTGAATATCCGGGATGCGGCCAGCGAATCAGACGGAAAGATTATCGGAAAGCTGCCAAGCTATGCCGGCTGTGAGATTCTGGAAGAGACGGACGGCTGGTACAAGATCCGTTCCGGGAACCTGACAGGCTATGTGAAAGGCGACTATATCCTGACCGGCGACGCGGCCCGCCAGGCGGCCATGGAGCACGCGGAGCTGATGGCCGTCGTGAGCACCGACCGGCTGAACGCCAGGACGGAGCCGTCCACGGACGCAAAGATCTGGACACAGATTTCCAACAACGAGCGGTACCATGTGCTCCAGCAGTTAGACGGCTGGGTGCAGATCGAATTTGATGAAGGCGGCGAAGGCGACGGAAGCAATGAGATCACTTCGGCATACGTGTCCACTGATTATGTGGACGTGCGGTATGCGCTGGCCGAGGCCATTAAGTTCTCGCCGGCCGAAGAGAAGGCGTCTCTGAGGAGCCAGATCGTCAACTATGCGATGCAGTTCCTTGGAAATCCGTATGTATGGGGTGGCACGAGCCTTACAAAAGGCGCCGACTGTTCCGGATTTACCATGTCGGTTATGAAACATTTCGGCATTTCCCTGCCGCATTATTCCGGCTCCCAGGCTCAGAGAGGGAAGCGGATCAAGTCCAGCGAGATGCGGCCCGGCGACCTGATTTTCTACGGAAACAGCAGCGGTACCATTAACCATGTGTCGATGTATATCGGAAACGGACAGGTCATCCATGCGGCAAGCAAGAGAAGCGGAATCAAGATTTCCACATGGAATTACAGGACCCCGCTTCGGATCGTCAACGTGATCGGCGACTGATCATATATATAAGCAGAATAAAATCTCCTTTTCCACACAAACTAAGGAAAACTGTGTGGGAAAGGAGATTTTTTTGTATGGAAAACATGTTTGGCCCATGGTTCGGCTACGGCGGAGAAGAGGATCTGGCTTTTCGGGAACGGGAAACCGGGCGCGTCCCGGCGCTTCAGGCGGAGAGAAGAAATGCCGTCATGGAGGCAAAAAACGGAGCGGGCAGATCTTCCGGCGATAAGACAAAGGAAGAAGAGGAGCGGATCCGGGAAAACGGCCAGCTCACCCTGGGAGGCGCAAAGAAGGGGCGCATCCACCTGCTCTCCATCATCGGTGAGATTGAGGGACATGAAAATCTGTCCGGCAGCACAAAGACGACAAAGTATGAACATATCCTGCCGAAGCTTGCGGAGGTGGAGGACGATGAGGACATCGAGGGCGTCCTCGTCCTCATCAACACCGTGGGCGGGGATGTGAGCTGCGGCCTGGCCCTCGCGGAGATGCTGGCCTCCTTAAGCAAGCCGACGGTATCCCTTATCATCGGCGACAGCCATTCCATCGGCGTTCCCCTGGCCGTAGCGACGGATTATTCCTTTATCGTCCCCACCGGTACCATGATGGTGCACCCGGTGCGGATGACGGGCATGGTGATCGGCACGGCCCAGACGTATGAGTATTTCGAGATGATTGAGGAGCGGATCTTAAGCTTTGTGTCAGGCCACAGCAGAATTTCCCATGAAGAGTTAAAAGGTCTGATGCACAACACGAAGATGCTGACAAAGGATCTGGGGACAGTTTTGGTTGGAAAGGATGCGGTGGAAAAGGGATTGATTAACGAGGTGGGCGGAATCCGGGAGGCGCTTTCTAAGCTGTATGAGATGATTGATGGGAAATAGTGCCTTCCCAGCCCCCAAAAAGAACCTGCGTTCTGATTCCGGTTGCAATTTAGGCTCATTTAAGCTATACTAAACCAAGAAGGCTTCGGCCTGGAGTTCTATTAAGGGAGGCTTCGGTTTGGCAGGCAGCAGCAGTAAGAAAAAAACAGCATCGACCTCAAAGAAAAGCACGGCAAAGCGTACAGGAAAAAAACAGGAGACAGGCTTTCTCCAGTCAGAAGTGGCAATACTGGGAACCTTTGCAGTCTCTGTTTTCTTATTTTTAAGCAACTTTCATATCTGCGGGTTCATCGGGGATTTTTTAAGCCAGATCATGCTTGGCGTGTTCGGCTCCATCGGCTATATCGCCCCGGTGCTTTTAACGGCAGGCATGATTTTTTATGCATCGAACAAGGGCAACATCCGCGCCGTCTATAAAATGCTGGCGGTGGAGGTGCTCCTTTTAGTCCTCTGCGGGCTGGCCCAGCTTGTGTTCGGCGGCGGCTACACAGAGGGACAGACACTGAAGGAAATTTATGAAACGGCAGGCGAGAGCGGCATGGGCGGCGGCATTATTGGCGGCGCCCTTGTGGTGCTCTTACATACGGCAGTTGGAACCATCGGTTCCTATCTGATTCTTCTTCTGGCCCTTATTATCTGTCTTGTCTGCATCACGGAGAAATCCTTTGTATCGGCGGTGAAAACCGGCGGCGGGAAGGCGTACCAGTATGCCAGGGAGGATTATGACAGGAGAAAAGAGATCCGCGAGGAGCGGCGCCTCTTAAAAGAAGAACAGAAGGTTCACGGCGTCAACTTAAACTCCACGGATCTGTCAAAGGATGTGCAGACGGCTGTCATGGAAGAAACACCGGAAGCACTGCGGGAAGAGCCGGCGATTGCGGCTTCGGAGCCGGAAAAAGAACCGGCAGCGGCCATGCAGGCACAGGAAAAAATCCAGATGCCGGATCCGGCCGACATTTTTGTCGGGAAAATTGCGGCGCCGCCAACCAGTTTTGCGGCAGACGAAGACGAAGTTCCCTTCGAGGAGGACATCTCCCTTTCCCGCCCGCGGGTGGACGAGGATGTCTTCGTGAGCCGCGATACGAGGACACTGGAGGAAATGGAGCTGTTTTCGGCCCCTTCCTTTGAAAGCGAAGGGCGGCTTTCTGAAAAACAGACGGCGGAAAGTGCGCCGAAACCGTCCTTTGAGGAGCCGGTTCCCGTAGTAGAAGACTCCGGCATTTTCCACACGCCGGAAGAACGCAAGACCGTAGTGACGGCCTCGGGAAAGGTCATCGAGACCGACACGGAAGAGATCGTAAAAAAGAAAATGGAAGCAAGAAAGCAGGCCGCCGCAGAGAAGGCGGACAGCGAGAGCTCCGTCCGCGCGGAGATTGAAAAGGCCGAAGAAAAGGTGAAAAAAGAGTATGTTTACCCGCCGATGACGCTTTTAACCAGGAAAAAAGGAAGTTCCGGCGAGTTTTCCGATAAGGAATACAAGGAGACGGCCATCAAGCTCCAGCAGACATTGCGGAATTTCGGCGTCGGCGTCACCGTCACCAACATCAGCTGCGGCCCTACGGTCACGCGCTATGAGCTGCACCCGGAACAGGGCGTAAAGGTGAGCCGGATTTTGGCCCTGGCGGACGATATTAAACTGAACCTGGCGGCGGCTGACATCCGTATCGAGGCGCCGATCCCGGGAAAGGCGGCCGTGGGAATCGAGGTGCCCAATAAGACCAACAGCATTGTTTACTTAAGAGAGCTTTTGGAGAGCGATGAATTTAAAAAGCACCCATCCAAGCTGGCCTTTGCCGTCGGAAAAGACATCGGCGGCCAGACCATTGTGGCTGACCTGGCGAAGATGCCCCATCTTTTAATTGCCGGCCAGACCGGCTCGGGAAAATCCGTGGGCATCAACACGATGATTATGAGTCTCCTCTACCATTCGTCACCGGAGGACGTAAAGCTCATCATGGTTGACCCGAAGGTGGTGGAGCTGTCTGTCTACAACGGGATCCCCCATCTGTTAATCCCCGTCGTGACGGATCCCAAAAAGGCGGCCGGTGCCTTAAACTGGGCCGTGGCGGAGATGACGGAACGGTACAAGAAATTTGCCGACTGCAACGTCCGTGACCTCAAGGGCTACAATGCGCGGATTAAGAAAATCGAGGAAGCCGGAGACGTCCCGGCAGAGGAAATTCCAAATAAGCTGCCGCAGATCGTCATCATCATCGACGAGCTGGCAGACCTTATGATGGTTGCATCCAATGAAGTGGAAGACGCCATCTGCCGTCTGGCACAGCTTGCCCGGGCAGCCGGCATCCATCTTGTGATTGCGACCCAGAGGCCGTCGGTCAACGTCATCACCGGCGTCATCAAGGCAAACGTGCCGTCGAGGATCGCCTTCTCCGTGGCGTCCGGCGTGGACTCCAGGACGATCATCGACATGAACGGAGCGGAAAAGCTCCTTGGAAACGGCGATATGCTGTTTTACCCGTCCGGCTATCCGAAGCCGGTGCGCGTCCAGGGCGCCTTCGTCTCGGATGGAGAAGTGTCGCGGGTGACAGATTTCTTAAAGGAACAGAATACGGAAGGCAGTTACAGCAGGGAAGTTGAAGCAAAAATGAACCAGCCTGTCCAGGGAGGCGGCGCAGACGGCGGAAACGAGCGCGACGTGCTGTTCCCTGATGCCGGGAAGTTCATCATAGAGAAGGACAAGGCCTCCATTGGGATGCTCCAGCGGATGTTCAAAATCGGTTTCAACCGGGCGGCCAGGATCATGGATCAGCTTGCCGAGGCAGGCGTCGTCGGGGAAGAGGAAGGCACGAAGCCGAGGAAAGTTTTGATGTCCATGGAGGAGTTTGAGGCGTTCTTAGAAGGCGGATACTAAATGAGACAAAGGAGAGAGGGAAGATGAAAACAGACATTCAGATTGCACAGGAAACCGAGATGCTTCCAATCAAGGAAGTGGCGGTACAGTACGGGATTTCGGAGGACGATCTCGAGCTTTACGGAAAGTATAAGGCGAAGATCACCGACGAGCTCTGGAACGAGGTGAAGGACAGGCCGGACGGGAAGCTCGTCCTCGTGACGGCCATCAACCCGACGCCGGCCGGCGAGGGAAAGACGACCACCAGCATCGGCCTTGCCCAGGCGCTGACGAAAGCAGGAAAGAAGACCATGCTGGCGCTCAGGGAGCCGTCCCTTGGGCCGTGCTTTGGAATCAAAGGCGGCGCTGCCGGCGGCGGCTATGCCCAGGTGGTGCCGATGGAGGACTTAAACCTTCATTTCACCGGCGATTTCCACGCCATCACGACGGCCAACAACCTGCTTGCGGCCCTTCTTGACAATCACATCCAGCAGGGCAATGCCCTCGGCATTGACACGAGGCAGATTTTATGGAAACGCTGCCTGGACATGAATGACCGCGCCCTCAGAAACATCGTCATCGGCCTCGGCGCAAAGGCGGACGGCGTCGTCCGTGAAGATCATTTCGTCATCACCGTGGCCTCGGAAATCATGGCGATCCTCTGCCTGGCAAATGACATGGAGGACTTAAAGGAGCGTCTCGGAAAGATCATCGTCGCATATAATTTTGCAGGGGAGCCGGTAACGGCAAAACAGCTTAACGCTGTGGGTTCCATGGCCGCCCTTCTTAAGGATGCCATGAAGCCGAACCTGATCCAGACCTTAGAGCATACGGGCGCCCTCGTACACGGCGGCCCCTTCGCCAACATCGCCCACGGCTGCAACAGCGTAAAGGCCACGAAGACGGCCATGAAGCTTGCCGATATCACTGTGACCGAGGCCGGCTTCGGCGCAGACCTGGGTGCAGAGAAATTCTTCGACATCAAATGCCGCAAGGCCGGCTTAAAGCCGGATGCCGTTGTCCTTGTTGCGACGGTGCGCGCATTAAAATACAACGGCGGCGTGCCCAAGGATCAGCTTTCCGAGGAGAACCTGGACGCCTTAAAGAAGGGCATTGTAAATCTGGAAAAACACATTGAGAACATCCAGAAATACCATGTCCCGGTTGTCGTGACCTTAAACTCCTTCTTAACGGACACAGAGGCAGAGTACGAATTCATTAAGAACTTCTGTGAGGAGAGAGGCTGCGAGTTTGCCCTGTCCGAAGTATGGGCCAAGGGCGGAGACGGCGGCATGGATCTGGCTGAGAAAGTGATTCAGACCTTAGAGACAAAAGAAAGCCATTTTGCGCCGCTTTATCCCGACGAGATGAGCATTTCCGAGAAGATCGAGACGGTTGCAAAAGAGATTTACGGCGCCGGCAAGGTGGTTTACTCCCCGGCGGCCAAGAAGGCCATCGCAAAGATCACGGACATGGGCTTCGGCTCCTATCCGGTCTGCATGGCAAAGACCCAGTACTCCCTCTCCGACGACCAGACGAAGCTTGGCCGTCCCGAGGGCTTTGACTTAAATGTCCGCGACGTCTATGTGAGCGCCGGCGCCGGCTTTGTCGTCGCCCTGACAGGCGCCATCATGACGATGCCGGGACTGCCGAAAAAACCGGCAGCCGACAACATCGACGTGGACGCAGACGGAAAGATTACCGGACTTTTCTAGGCCACGGTACGCCGGCTTAAGAAGAGGAACAGACAAAAAACGCCATGGCGTGAAATGGCAAAGGGGCGGGACGGATGCCGGAAACGGCAGATATCGTCCGGCCCTTTGCCGCGGCGCATCACATTTTGAGAACCGGAGGGAAGTATGAGAATCAGAGACTGGTTAGAACGGATGGACTACGAGCTGGTGCAGGGGAGCCTGGACAGCCCGGCGGAGGAAGTGGTTTACGACTCCAGGAAAGCAGGAAAAAACACGGTATTCGTCTGCATCAAGGGAAGCGTCAGGGATTCTCATGAATTTATCCCAGACGTCCTGGCTGCCGGATGCAGGATCCTCGTGGTGGAAGAGGACGTAAAGGCGCCGGAGGACGCGACGGTTCTGAAAGTAAAAAACGGCCGTATGGCCCTTGCCGAGCTTTCCGCCGCCAGGTTTGGCTACCCGGCGGAAAAGATGGTGATGATCGGCATCACCGGAACCAAGGGAAAGACGACGACGAGCCACATGGTAAAGGCGGCCCTGGAGGCAGCCGGGAAAAAGGTGGGCCTCATCGGAACCAACGGCGCTGTGATCGGGAAGGAAAAATACCCGACCTCCAACACGACGCCGGAATCCTATGTGCTTCAGGAATACTTTGCAAAAATGGCGGATGCAGGCTGTCAGTACGTGGTGATGGAGGTTTCCTCCCAGGCGCTCATGTTAAACCGGGTTGGCGGGATTACCTTCGACTACGGCATGTTCACCAACATTTCGCCGGATCACATCGGGCCGAAGGAACATGAAAGCTTTGAGGAATATCTCTACTATAAATCACGGCTCCTTACGGCCTGCCGCACCGGCCTTGTAAACCGCATGACAGACCATTATGAGGAGATTGTAAAGGACGCCTCCTGCCGCCTTATTACCTATGCGCTGGAGGGAGAGGCAGATTTTACGGGAGGAAACCTTCATTATGCCTCGGACCATGAATTTGTCGGGATCGAGTTTGACATGAAGGGGCTCCTTTCTGGCCGTGTCCGCGTGGGGATGCCGGGAAAATTCAATGCCGACAACGCCCTGGCGGCGCTGGCCGTGTGCAGCCTGGCACTGAAAGGCGAAGACGGGACGCTTTCCGAGGAAACGAAGCAGGCGCTCCTTCATTCCCTGGAAAACGTCCGCGTGGACGGGCGCATGGAGATCGCCTACGTCTCCAGAATTTGCAGCGTCATCGTCGACTACGCCCACAATGCCGTCAGCATGGAAAGTCTGCTGTCCACGCTCAGGGATTACCATCCGAAGCGCCTTGTCTGCGTCTTTGGCTGCGGCGGAAACCGGGCAAAGGAGCGGCGCTATTCCATGGGAGAAATCGGCGGCCGCATGGCGGATTTTAACATCCTGACGGCCGACAACCCCAGGTATGAGAAAAACGAGGACATCATAAAGGATATTGAGGCCGGCATGGCAAAGACCGATGGGAAGTACATCGTGATTCCCGACAGGCGGGAGGCCATTGCCTATGCGATGAAACATGCCGAAGAGGGCGACATGATCGCCATCATCGGAAAGGGCCACGAGGACTATCAGGAGATCGAGGGCGTGCGCCATCATTTCCTGGACCGGGAAGTGGTGGAAGAAACGGCAAAGGAGCTGGCGTAAATGGAAAACAAGACAGTAAAAGAAATGTTAGAGGCGACCGGGGGGACGCTTCTTTGCGGAAGCCAGGATACGCCCCTTCGGTGCATCAGCCTGGATTCCAGGAACATGAAGGGCGGCGATCTGTTTGTCCCGCTTTTGGGCGAAAAGGTGGATTCCCACCGCTTCATCGGCCAGGCCTTTGAAAACGGCGCGGCGGCCTCCCTCACAAGCGAGGAAATTTCCGGAAGCTTTGAAGGCAAGGCGTTAATCCGCGTCGCGGACACGAAAAAGGCGCTTCAGGACATCGGCCGCTATATGAGAAACCGCCTCTCCCTGCCGCTTGTTGGCGTGACGGGAAGCGTCGGGAAGACGACCACAAGAGAGATGATCGCCGCGGCCCTTTCGGCCGGGTTTCAGGTATTTAAAACACGCGCCAATCAAAACAGCCAGGTGGGCGTGCCGATTACCATCTCCGAAATTTCAAAGGACGATCAGGTGGGCGTCATCGAGCTTGGTATGAGCGAGCCCGGCGAGCTGACGGTGATTGCAAAGATTGCCCGGATCGACATGGCCGTCATCACAAACATCGGCATTGCCCACATCGAACAGCTTGGCTCCAGAGAAAACATCCGCCGTGAAAAGCTCACGATCCAGGACGGCTTAAAGGAAGGCGGAGTCCTGATCTTAAACGGCGACGACGACATGTTAAAGGACATCAAAGGGCGGGAAGGCATCCGTACCGTCACCTACGGCATGGGGGAGACCTGCGACTTTAAGGCCGAGGACATCCGCCTTTTAGACGGGCGGACGGAATTTACGGCCGTTTACGGCGAAAGCCGCTGTCCGGTGAAGCTTCGCGTCATGGGGCTTCATAACGTCTCAAACGCCATGGCGGCCATGGCCGTCTGCGTCCTTATGGGCATGTCCATGGAACAGGCGGCCGCCGGGCTTTCTACGTTCACCGGCTTTGCCCACCGCCAGCAGGTTTATGCCGGCGCGCGGATGACGATCCTCGACGATTCCTACAACGCAAGCCCGGCTTCCATGGAGGCGGCCATCGACGTGTTCCTGACCTTAAAAAAGGGCAGCCGCCATGTGGCAGTCTTGGCCGATATGAAGGAGCTTGGCGAAAAGACTGAGGAAGCCCACCGGGAAGTCGGGGAGTATGCAGGAAGAGCCGGCCTCGATCTGATTGTGACGCTCGGGCCCTCCTGTCATATACTGGCGGACTCCGCCCGCGCCGTGTCGGATACGGAAATTGTGGAGTTTGAAGATAAGGAAGAGCTGAAACGCTTCCTGGAGAATGAACTTTCGGAGGGCGACTGCGTCCTCATAAAAGGTTCCAACAGCATGGGGCTTTTCGAGCTGGCGGACCGCTTAAAAGAGGCGGCCGGGCCGGAGATGTAAGCGGAAGACGGCCGGCCGGGAGAGCAGGGCAAAAGCAGCCGGTTCCCATGGCGGGGAGCCGGAAGCCCAGGATAACATGGCCGGCCAAAGGCACTGGGCAAAAATGGCCGGCCACGGAAGCCCGGCCGGGCAGAGAAGCCGGAGCAAAAAAGAGAAAGGAGCCGGGACATGGGACAGACATACGCAGATATCATCATCGACATCTCCACCAAAAACGTAGACCGGGTGTTCCAGTACCGGATCCCGGAGCGCCTGGAAGGAAAGATCCATGTGGGCTCCCAGGTGTTAATCCCCTTTGGGAAAGGCGACAGGGAGAGGAAGGGCTATGTGGTGGCCGTCACCACTCAGCCGTCCTTTGCACCTGAAAAGACAAAGGAAATCCTGGATACGGTGAGCGGCGCCGTCCCGGTTCAGGAGCAGATGGTCTGTCTGGCCTGGTGGATGAAGGAGCGGTACGGCTCCACCATGAACCAGGCCCTAAAAACGGTGCTGCCGGTCAAAACGAAGGTGAAGCCCAGGGAAGAAAAGACGATCCGGAGCTTAAAAACAAAGGAGGAGCTCTCACAGCTCCTTTCCGAGGCAGAGAGGAAACGGTTCAAGGCCAGGATGCGGCTTTACAAGGCGCTTTTGGAAAACGAAGAGCTTCCCTACCGCCTTTCTTCGGAGAAGCTGGGCCTTACCATGGCGGCGTTAAAGCCCCTTGAGGAAAAGGGCATTATTGCGGTGGAGACGAAGGAAAACCGGCGGATCCCATTTTCCGGCGGAAACGCCGATGGGAACACGGTGCGCCTGAACATGGAACAGCAGGCGGCCGCGGACGCCGTCCTTTCCGACTACGATTCAGGAATGAGGGGAACGTATCTGCTTTACGGGATCACCGGAAGCGGGAAAACAGAGGTGTACATGGAGCTCATTGCCCATGTGTTAGAAAAAGGCAGGCAGGCCATTGTCCTGATTCCTGAAATTTCCCTGACCTACCAGACGGTCATGCGGTTTTACAGGCGGTTCGGGAGCCGCGTTTCCATCATCAACTCCAGGCTGTCGTCCGGCGAGCGGTACGACCAGATGGAGCGGGCAAGGGCCGGTGAGATCGACATCATGATCGGGCCGCGCTCCGCCCTTTTTACGCCCTTTGAGCACCTTGGCCTCATCATCATCGACGAGGAACACGAGGGCGCCTATAAAAGCGAGACTTCACCCAGGTACCATGCCAGGGAGGTGGCCGAAATGCGGGCGCAGATGAACGGGGCCAGCCTGGTTTTAGGCTCCGCCACGCCGTCTTTAGAGAGCTTTTACATGGCAGAGCAGGGCAGGTACCGGCTTCTTCCGCTCACCAGACGGGCAAAGGAGGAGAGCCATCTGGCTGCCGTTCATGTGGTGGATCTGCGGGAAGAGCTATCCTCGGGAAACCGCTCGGTGTTCAGCAGGAAGTTAAAGTCCATGATGGAGGAACGGCTGGAGAAAAAAGAACAGATCATGCTGTTCATGAACCGCCGCGGCTATGCCAACTTTGTTTCCTGCCGCTCCTGCGGTGAAGCCGTCCGCTGTCCCCACTGCGACGTGAGCCTCACCTACCACCGGGACGGGCGGTTAAAATGCCATTACTGCGGCTATGAGGTTCCGATGCCGGAAAAATGCCCCCAGTGCGGTTCGCCCTACATTGCGGCCTTCGGGACGGGGACGCAGAAGTTGGAGGAGTTTGCGAAACGGGAGTTCCCGTCGGCCAGGATCCTGCGGATGGACGCCGACACCACGGCTAAGAAAGGCGCCCATGAGGAAATCCTTCAGGCCTTTTTGGAGGGCGACGCCGACATCTTAATCGGGACACAGATGATCGTAAAGGGACATGATTTCCCAAACGTGACCCTGGTGGGGATCATGGCGGCCGATCTTTCGTTAAATGCGCCGGATTTCAGAAGCTCGGAGCGCACCTTCGACCTGCTTGTCCAGGCTTCCGGCCGCGCCGGCCGCGGAAAACGTGCCGGCGACGTGGTGATCCAGACGTATGCGCCGGATCATTATGCAATCCGCACGGCGGCCGCCCAGGATTACGGCGCCTTTTATGAACAGGAGTTTTTGTACCGGAAGCTGATGGGGTACCCGCCTGCCGTGGGGCTTCTGGGGATCCAGCTTTCCTCGCCGGACGAAAGGGAGCTTTCCCTGGCGGCTGACAGCCTGTTTCATATGCTTTCGGAGAGGTACCAGGGCACGGGCGCCAGGTTCATCGGCCCTGTGAACGCGGCCCTTTATAAAGTTAATGATATTTACAGAAAAATTTTATATATTAAGCACGAAAATTATGATATACTATTAAGAATCAGGAGTCTTGCCCAGAAATGGGAGGAAAACCGGGATTCCTGCAAAAACGTAATGATTCAGTATGACGGATAGAAAGGATAAAAGACATGGCGATCAGGCAGATTAGGACAATCGGAGATGAAATTCTCACAAAGGAGTGCAAGCCCGTAAAGGAGATGACGGAGCGCACGAGAGAGCTGATTGAGGACATGTTTGAGACAATGTATGACAACAACGGCTGCGGGCTGGCTGCGCCCCAGGTGGGGATCCGCAAGCAGATCGTGGTGATCGACGTGGACGACGGAAACCAGTACGTCCTCATTAACCCGGAAATCCTGGAGACCGACGGGAGCCAGACCGGGGCGGAAGGATGCTTAAGCGTCCCGGGAAAAAGCGGGCAGGTGACGCGCCCGAACTATGTAAAGGTAAAGGCCTTCAATGAAAACATGGAGGAGTACGTCCTGGAAGGGACGGAGCTTCTGGCAAGATGCATCTGCCACGAATGCGACCACTTAAGCGGGAAGCTTTATGTGGATATGGTAGAGGGCGAGCTTATGGATACGGCCGCAGGAGAGGAAGAATAGAGTATGAGAATCATTTTCATGGGGACGCCGGATTTCGCAGTCCCCACCTTAGAGGCCCTGGTAACGGGCGGCCATGAGGTCATCGCCGCCGTTACGCAGCCGGATAAGCCGAAGGGGCGCGGAAAGGCCGTGCTCATGACGCCGGTGAAGGAAAAAGCCCTGGAATACGGGATTCCGGTTTACCAGCCGGTAAAGGCCAGGGAGCCGGAATTTATCGAGGTTTTAAAGAGCCTTGAGCCGGAGGTGATCGTCGTTGTGGCCTTCGGCCAGATCCTTCCGAAGGAAATCCTGGAAATCCCAAGATACGGCTGCGTCAACGTCCATGCCTCCCTGCTTCCCAAATACCGCGGCGCGGCGCCGATCCAGTGGGCCGTCATCGACGGCGAAGAGGAGAGCGGCGTCACCACCATGCAGATGGATGAAGGGCTGGATACGGGAGATATCCTGGAGATGGAAAAAATCCGTCTGGAGGAAAAGGAGACGGGCGGGAGCCTGTTTGACAAGTTGAGCCGTCTTGGCGGGAAGTTAATTTTATCGACGCTTTCCGGCCTGGAAAACGGGACGGTGGTTCCAAGGAAACAGGGCGAGACGACGACACCCTATGCGAAGATGTTAAAAAAGACCATGGGAGAGATCGACTGGAACATGGAAGCGGCTGCCATCGAGCGGCTGATCCGGGGACTGAACCCATGGCCGAGCGCCTATACGTCCTGCAATGGAAAGACGCTTAAAATCTGGGCGGCCGATGTGCTTCCGGGCGGCCAGGGGGAAGAACCTGGACGCGTCCGCGCAGGAAAGGACAGTCTCCTTGTGGAGACAGGAAGCGGCCTGCTTTCGATTACGGAGCTTCAGCTTGAGGGCAAGAAGCGGATGGATACGGCTTCGTTCCTTCGTGGCTTTCAGGTCCCGGATGGGACGGTTCTTGGAAAAGGCTGAAACGCCTTTTCGTTTGAAAGGAGACATGCATATGCTTTATGGCTATGGATACGGGATGTATCCGATGTACTTTGACCCGACGATTATCCTTGTGCTGATCGGCGTGATGCTGTCGCTGTGGGCGCAGGGACGCGTAAATTCCACGTACAGCAAGTACGCCAGAGTCGGGAGCCGGACGGGGATGACCGGCGCAGATGCCGCAAGAAGGCTTCTGGCTTCCCAGGGAATCTACGACGTGACCGTCCGCCAGGTTTCAGGAAATCTGACAGACCACTACGATCCCAGGACGAAGACGGTGAACCTGTCCCAGGGCGTCTACGGCTCCACGTCGGTGGCGGCCATCGGCGTCGCTGCCCACGAGTGCGGCCATGCCATGCAGGACAATGAGGAGTATGCGCCCCTTCGGATCCGCAGTGCCCTTGTGCCGGTGGCAAATTTCGGCTCACAGCTTTCCTGGCCGTTAATCCTTTTGGGTGTAATCTTCGGGGGCCTTGGCTCCCCGCTTGTCCAGATCGGGATCCTTTTATTTACGGCTGCCGTGCTGTTCCAGCTTGTGACGCTTCCGGTGGAGTTCAACGCCTCCTCCAGAGCCGTAAAGCTTCTGGATGCCCAAGGGATTTTGTATGGTGAGGAAGTGACCGGGACGAAGAAGGTCTTAAAGGCAGCGGCCCTCACTTATGTGGCAGCGGCCGCAGGCTCGATTCTCCAGCTTTTAAGACTGCTGATCCTGTTTGGAGGAAGAAATCGTCGTGACTAAAGAGACGAACATCCGGGAGATTGTCCTTGACATTCTCCTGGAAGTGATGGAAAAAGGAAATTACAGCCATCTGATCCTGTCCCAGGCCCTGGAGAAATACCAGTACCTGGAAAAGCAGGATCGGGCTTTTATCACCAGGGTAACGGAAGGAACCCTGGAATATCAGCTTCGCCTGGATGCGGTCATCGACCGGTTTTCCAAAGTGAAGGTGAAAAAAATGAAGCCGGTGATCCGCACAATTTTAAGGATGTCTGCGTACCAGATTCTTTTCATGGAGCGGGTGCCGGATTCGGCCGTCTGCAACGAGGCCGTAAAGCTTGCAAAAAAGCGCCGGTTTGACGGCCTTTCCGGCTTTGTAAACGGTGTTCTGAGGAATATTTCCAGAGAGAAGGGAAGTCTTTCCTTCACGGCGCCGGAAGAGCGGCTTTTGATGCCGGGCTGGATCCTTTCCATGTGGGAAAAGGAGTACGGACGGGAGACGGCAGAGAAAATTGCGGAAAGCTTTCTCACGGAGCGTCCCCTTTCTGTGCGGATCAATCAGAGCCTGGCGTCCAGAAAGACGGTTTTAGAGAGCCTGGGTGCCCAGGGCCTCTCCGTTTCGGAGGACTGGGGGCCCGGTTTTGTGCTGTCTATAAAGGACTATGACTATCTGGATCAGGTGGAGGCGTTCTCGAAGGGCTGGATTACCGTTCAGGATTTCAGCTCGTCCCTCGTGGGCGTGATTGCAGAGCCAAAGTCCGGCGATTTCGTTCTGGACGTTTGCAGCGCCCCGGGCGGGAAAACCCTTGATATGGCCGACCGGCTTTCCGGCACCGGCCTTGTGGAAGCCAGGGACTTGACGGAATATAAGATTTCCCTGGTGGAGCAGAATGTGTCCCGCTGCGGCTTCGCAAACGTGCGGACAAAGGCAGCCGATGCCAGGATTTTTGACGCAGAATCAGAGGGAAAGGCAGACCTTGTGCTGGCAGACCTGCCGTGTTCGGGACTGGGAATCATCGGGAAAAAGCCGGATATCCGGATGCGTCTAAAGGAGAGCGACCTTTCCTCGCTGGCGGCGCTCCAGAGGGAAATCCTCTCCGCCGTATGGCGGTACGTGAAGCCGGGCGGGACGCTTATTTACAGCACCTGCACCATCGATAGGATGGAAAATGAAGAAAATGCCGCGTGGATTTTAAACAATCTGCCGTTTCGGAAAAAGAAGATTTCCGGTCTCCTGCCGGAGCCGTTAAGGGGCTGGTGCCATGAAAATGAGATCCAGCTTCTGCCGGGCGTGTTCCCCTGCGACGGCTTTTACATTGCGGCGTTTGAGAGAAAAGAACAGGAATAAAGTATGGAAAAAATAGATATCAAGTCCCTGGAGCTTTCCGAGCTCCAGGCCTTTGTCGGGAGCCTTGGGGAAAAGCCCTTCCGGGCCAAACAGCTTTACCAGTGGATGCACCAGAAACTGGTGCCCACCATCGACGATATGACGAACCTTTCCAAGGCTTTCCGGGAAAAATTAAAGGAGTCCTGCACGTACACGTCCCTCGTGACGGCCGGCATGCTGGAATCCGGCATTGACGGGACGAGAAAATACCTGTTTGCGCTGGAGGACGGAAACGTCATCGAGAGCGTTCTGATGCGATACCATCACGGGAATTCCGTCTGCATTTCGTCCCAGGTGGGCTGCCGGATGGGCTGCCGGTTCTGCGCGTCGACACTGGACGGGCTGGAGCGGAATTTAAAGCCGTCAGAGATGCTCGATCAGATTTACCGGATCGAGGCCTCCATCGGCGAGCGGGTTTCCAACGTGGTTGTCATGGGAAGCGGCGAGCCCATGGATAATTATGACAATCTCATCCGTTTCATCCGCCTCTTAAGCGACGGAAACGGTTTACATATCAGCCAGCGAAACATCACGGTCTCCACCTGCGGGCTTGTGCCGCAGATGAGGCGGCTTGCTGAGGAGGGGCTTCAGATCACCCTGGCCCTGTCGCTCCATGCGCCGACCGATGAGATCCGAAAGACTCTGATGCCGGTGGCAAACAGCTATAAGCTTAAGGATATCCTGGAGGCATGCCGGTACTATTATGAAAAGACCGGCCGCCGTGTCACCTTTGAATACAGCCTCGTGAAAGGCGTCAACGACAACCTCCACGAAGCGGCCATGCTGGCGGAGCTTATTAAGGACCAGCACGGCCATGTGAACCTGATCCCGGTGAACCCCATCAAGGAGCGGGATTACCGTCAGTCAGGGCGGGAGGCCATCGAAGAATTTAAGAATTATCTGGAAAAACGCGGAATCAACGTGACCGTCCGCAGGGAAATGGGCCGCGACATCGGCGGTGCCTGCGGCCAGTTAAGGAAGAGCTATCTGGAACAGAAAGAAAGGGAGGAATAACCCATGAGAGCATATGCACAGACGGACACCGGCATGGTTCGGAAGGTTAACCAGGATTCCATCTATGCCTCTGTGGACCCGGTGGGTCCCCTTTCCAATTTATTTCTCGTGGCAGACGGCATGGGCGGCCACAAGGCCGGGGACTATGCGTCCCGGTTCGTGGTGGAAACCGTCGTCCGCTGCCTGAAGGAAACGGAAAAGAAAAATGTGGTGCCTGCCTTAAGGGAGGCCATCGAGGAGACGAACCGGCTTCTTTATGAGGAAGCGGCAAAGGATCCGGAGCATACGGGCATGGGCTCGACTCTGGTGGCAGCCACGGTCCAGTATGACACGCTGTACGTCGCCAACGTGGGCGACAGCCGGCTTTACCTTCTGAGGGACAGCTTAGAGCAGGTCACAAGGGATCATTCCCTGGTGGAGGAGATGGTTGCCCTCGGGAAAATTAAGCGCGGAAGCGAGGAATACCAGAGCCATAAGAACATCATCACCCGCGCCATGGGCATCGGGCCCCAGGTGGATGAGGATTTCTTTGAGGTGCCCTTAAGAGAGAGCGACTGCGTCCTTCTCTGCTCCGACGGGCTCACCAACATGGTGGACGACCCCGGCATTGAGAAGATCTTAAAGACGACGGATACCCTGGAGGAAAAGACGGGGCACCTGATTGAAGCGGCCAATGAAAACGGCGGAAAGGACAACATTGCTGTCATCCTGGCTGAGCCTCAGATAAGTGAGGTGAGCCTATGCTGATGACTGGAATGATGCTTCAGGACCGCTATGAAATTCTGGAAAAAATCGGTTCCGGCGGCATGTCGGACGTTTATAAGGCGAAATGCCATAAATTAAACAGGCTGGTGGCCATCAAGGTTTTGAAGGCCGAGTTTACCTCGGACGCCGGCTTTGTGAGCAAGTTTAAAATGGAGGCCCAGGCGGCGGCCGGGCTTTCCCACCCCAATATTGTGAACGTCTACGACGTCGTGGACGAAGGCGAGCTTCACTACATTGTCATGGAGCTTGTCGAGGGGATCACCTTAAAGAGCTACATTGCGAAAAAAGGCCGCCTCGACGTGAAGGAGTCCATCGGCATCGCCATCCAGGTGGCCCAGGGCATCGAGGCCGCCCATGAACAGCACATCATCCACCGGGACATCAAGCCCCAGAACATGCTGATTTCCAAGGACGGAAAGGTGAAGGTGGCGGATTTCGGCATTGCGAGAGCCGTTTCCTCCCAGACCATGAATGCCACGGTAGTCGGCTCGGTGCATTACATTTCGCCGGAGCAGGCCCGCGGCGGTTACAGCGACGAGAGGAGCGACATTTATTCTCTCGGCATCACCATGTATGAGATGGTGACGGGCCGCGTGCCTTTTGAGGGCGACAATACGGTGACGGTGGCCCTCGCCCATCTGGAGGAGCCCATTGCGCCTCCGGGAATTTACAATCCGGAGATCCCGCTGGGATTTGAAAAGATTATTTTAAAATGTACGGAGAAGCGGCCGGAAAACCGGTACCCCAACGCGGCAGCCGTGATCAGTGACTTAAGGCGCGCTCTTATCGACCCGGACGATCCGGCCATCGCCATGGACGAGGAGACAAAGGAAGCCATGTCCCAGACCATCACCATAAGCCCGAAGGAGCTGGAGGTCATCCAGTTCCACGGAAGCGGGAGAGACAGTACGGACGGCCGCGGCGGGAGAGAGCGGACAGGCGGCCGGAGCCGGGACGACCGGGGCGTCAGAGAGGACAATGGCCTTTTAGACAACCGGAATTTCTCCGATGACCGGGAATTTTACGGCAGCAGGGAAAATCGTAGCGCGGGGGGCCGCTCCGGCGCAGATGCCCGCGGGACGCGGAATGCAAGACGCGACTCCCAGGAGACAGGGAAACGGCCGGGAGCGGGACGGATCCAGAAGCCGGACGAGGCGACGCAGCTGGAAAAGGTGCTGACCGTACTTGGCGTCCTGGTGGCAATCATCGTTGTGGCCGTTGTCATCGTGTTTTTTGTGAAGCTTGGCGGCGTCTTTAACCGAGGTTCCTCGCCGACTACGGCGGCGGTTGGAACGGAAAGTGTCACAGACGGGACGGAAAGCAGCGAGGAAGAGTCTGCGAGCCTCAGTAAGAAGGAAGTCCTGATGCCGAAGGTGGAAGGCATGTCCCAGGACGATGCCGAAAAGCTTCTTAAGGAATCCGATCTGGAGATGCGCGTGACCCAGGAAAATTCCGACGAGGTGGAAAAGGGCTACATCATTTCCCAGGCAAATGAGCCAGGCTCCGTTGTCCAGCGGTTTTCGGAGGTGAGCGTCGTTGTGAGCGCCGGTTCCGATAAGATCGACCTGATGAGCCTTAATATTACACAGATGACCCTGGATACGGCCGTGCGCCTTCTGGAGGGCAAGGGATTAAAGACGTCCATCGTCGAGGAAGCCAACGAGACGGTGGAACAGGGGAATATCATCCGCTTTGAGCCGGCAGATAAGGCGGCTTACGGCGATACGGTGATGCTATACGTCAGCACCGGGCCGGCCGTCGAGCTTGTGACAGTACCGGAAATGGAAAGAAAAACAGAGGAAGAGGCTCTGAAGCTTTTAAGCGAGGCAGGGCTTTTGCCGGGACAGGTGACGAAGGAGCACAGTTCCTCTGTGGCAGAGGGCAGTATCATCAGCCAGGGCATCGAGGCCGGCTCCGACGCCGAAAAGGGCTCGGCCGTGGACTACGTCGTAAGCCTCGGGCCGGAGAAGCCGAAGACCCAGTTTTTAGCCTCCCTGGAGGCCAGCTATCCGCTGATGGTTTCCTACGGGCCGGGCGCGGCGTCGTCGGAGATTACCATCATGATCCGATTAAAGCAGACGGTCAACGGCGAGGAGGTCTACACGAAATTAACAGATCCCAAGACGTACAGCGTCGATACGACCCTCGACATCCGCTTTACCAACATCCGCGGCGCTGACGGCGTCCTGACGGGCGAGGTGCAGATCGTGGATCTGACAAACAACAAGGTTCTGAATTCCTATAACGTGAACTTTGTGGAATTCGAGGTCAGCTAAATGACAGGAAAGATCATCAAAGGGATTGCCGGTTTTTACTATGTCCATGACGGCATCTCGAAGGTATATGAATGCAAAGCCAAGGGCGTGTTCCGCAACCGGAATATCAAGCCTCTGGTGGGTGATGACGTGAGCTTTGACATTCTTTCTGAGGAGGAACAGGAGGGGAACATCACGGAAATCCTTCCCAGAAAGAATGAGCTCATACGGCCTGCCGTCGCCAACATCGACCAGGCGCTTCTCGTCTTTGCCGTCGCGGAGCCGGAACCGAACCTGAATCTTTTAGACAGGTTCCTGGTGACGATGGAGCGCCAGGGCGTGCCTGCCGTCATCTGTTTTAATAAGAAGGATCTGGGAAAGGACGGGGCAGCGGCCAGGCTTTCCGGGATTTATAAAGAGGCCGGCTACGACGTCCGCCTGACGAGCACGCTGGAGGACGAGGGGATTTTGGAGATCCGGGAGCTTTTAAGGGGAAAGACGACGGCTCTCGCCGGGCCCTCCGGCGTCGGGAAGTCGTCGCTTACCAATAAAATCCAGCCGAAGGCCGCCATGGAGACAGGAGCCGTAAGCGAGAAAATCAAGCGCGGCCGCCATACGACGCGCCATTCGGAGCTGTTTTTTGTGGAGGAAAACACGTATGTGATGGACACGCCGGGCTTTAGTTCCATCTATGTGGACGGCATGGAGCCGGGAGAGCTTTCGGACTGCTTTCCGGAATTTGAGCCGTTCCTTCCCGACTGCCGTTTTCTTGGCTGCGCCCATGTGGGCGAACGGGAGTGCGGCGTCAAGGACGCGGTGCGGGACGGGAAGATTTCCGGCTCCCGCTATGAAAATTACAGGCTGATTTACGAAGAACTGAAGAATAAAAGGAGATACTGATATGCTTATCTTAGCGCCATCCATTCTGGCAGCAGATTTTACAAGGTTAGGAGAAGAAGTGCGGGCCGTGGCCGATGCCGGGGCGCAGTACATCCATCTGGACGTGATGGACGGCGCCTTTGTGCCGAGCATTTCCTTTGGAATGCCGGTCATCGAAAAGCTCCGCTCCGTCACCGATAAGGTGTTTGACGTACACATGATGGTGGAGGAGCCGGGCCGCTACGTGGAGGCCATGAAAAAGGCCGGCGCCGACATTGTCTGCGTCCACGCAGAGGCCTGCCGGCATCTGGACCGCACCTTAAACCAGATTAAAGAGTGCGGCATGAAGGCAGCCGTGGCCTTAAACCCGGCCACGCCGGTTTCTGCGCTTTCCTGCGTTTTGGAAGAGGCGGACTTGTTCCTTTTAATGACCGTAAATCCCGGCTTCGGCGGCCAGAAGTTTATCCCCTATACGTTAAAGAAAATCCGCGAGCTGCGGGGGATGTTAAACGCAGCAGGGCTTTGCACAGACATCGAAGTGGACGGCGGCATTTCGGCGGCCAACGCCAGGGAGGTCATTGAGGCCGGCGCCAACGTGCTGGTGGCCGGATCGGCAGTCTTTAAAAACGACAGCGCCGCCAACGTGCGGGAGTTTTTGAATCTGTTTCAGGAATTGAAAGCATGAAGCGGTGTCTGATGGTATCCGGCGGGAGGCTTTCCGCGGAATTTGCCAGGGAATTTTTGAAGAATCGGACGTATGACCTGGTGATCGCCGTGGACGCCGGGCTTTCGGTTCTGGAGACCCTTGGGATCTGTCCCGACGCGGCTGTCGGGGATTTTGATACTTACGGCAGGGGCCGGCTGGAGGAATATAAGAAAAATCATGCCGTGAGCCTTACAATCCACCGGCCGGAAAAGGATGAGGCCGACACGGAGCTGGCTTTTTCGGAGGCCTTCCGGCGCGGCTGCACCCATATGGATATTTTAGGTGCCACCGGCGGGCGGCTGGATCATGAGCTTTCCAACATCCATCTCCTCTATCAGGGGATGAAGCGCGGGCTTTCCGTCTCCATCTGGGACGAGCAGAACAGGATTTACCTGATTCCGGCCGAAAACTGCGGAAAAAAGACGTATCGGAAAGGCGAAACCTACGGAAACTATATTTCGTTCCTGCCGTTTACGCAGGAAGTGAAGGGCATCACCCTCACGGGTTTTAAATATCCGCTTTTTAAAAAGGATATCTCGATTTTTGAGAATCCGAGCCTCTGCGTCAGCAATGAGCTTTGCGAGGAGGAGGCCGTCATGACCTTTTCCGAGGGGATTTTGATCTGCGTGGAGTCCTTCGATGCCTGTGGACTGGATAAAAAAAACTAAACTGGATATTCAGACCAATCCACACCAGTGTTAAGATAGGTTCAGTAAAAATCTTGACAAGGGGATGGAATGAGTTATGACAGGAAATAAGAACGAAAATCTTCAGAGAATTGCCCAGGCCGGCCTGATGGCGGCCCTCTGCTATATCGGCTACGCGGTGTTCCCGGCCATCACGGCGACAGGGACGAAGATCCACGTGGGAAATGCCTTCGTGGTGCTGGCCGCGTATCTTCTCGGCGGCGTTTACGGCGGCCTTTCCGGCGCCGTCGGCCTCTCCATTGCCGACATCACCGGCGGCTATGTGGAATCGGCCCCGAGGACGTTTATCACAAAGCTTGTGATCGGCCTGGTGGCCGGCTTTGTGGCTCATAAAATTGCCGGGCTTTCCAAGGACAGATCCCACAGCTACGTGCTTAAGTGGTCTGCCATCTCCGCAGTCTGCGCCCTCGGCGTCAACTGCGTATTTGAGCCGGTTTTAAAGTACGTCTGGTACACGCTCTTAACGCCCAACGCGGATAAGGCGGCCTCGGCCATCAAGGCGCTGATGGCTGTGACGACGTATGCCACCATCATCAACGCGGTCATCAATTCCGTGATTGCGGTGGTTCTCTACATGGCCCTGCGCCCGGCCTTAAAAAAGACCGGGCTCTTACTTCCGGTCGGAAGGAAAAAGGAATAAGACATGGGATATGACAGACAAAAGAAAATTGCAATGATCAACGATCTCTCGGGATATGGCCGCTGTTCTCTGACAGTGGCTATTCCCATTCTGGCGGCAATGCGGATCCAGTGCTGTCCGATTCCGACGGCGATCCTCTCCAATCACACGGCGTTCCCCACCTACTTTTTCGACGACTATACCGATAAAATGGAGGCCTTTGCGGAAAAATGGCTGGAGCTGGGCCTTTCCTTCGACGGGATTGCCACAGGATTTTTAGGCTCCCTGCGCCAGATCGACATCGTCCTCGACCTGGTGGAGCGGCTTAAGGGAGAGCACACTTCGGTGATCGTGGATCCCGTCATGGGAGACGACGGCGTGCCCTATGCCACCTATACGGAAGCCATGTGCGAGGAGATGAAGCGGCTCGTCTGCATGGGCGACGTGGTGACGCCGAACGTGACCGAGGCATGTATTTTGACGGAGACGTCCTATAAGGAGACTGGCTGGACGCGCAGGGAGCTTTTAAACATGGCGATGATGCTGCGGCTCATGGGTGCAAAATCTGTGGTGATTACCGGCGTGAAGGAGGGCTCCTACCTGACAAACGTGGTTTTGGAGCGCGGGAAAAACGAGGCGGAATTTGTGAAGGTGAAACATGCCGGCACCGACCGGCCGGGCACCGGGGATGTCTTTTCTGCCGTTGCGGCCGGGGCCGTCGTAAACGGGGAGCCGCTTAAAAAAGCGGTGCTCCGGGCGTCGCGGTTCGTAAAGGAATGCATCCGCAAGTCGGATGAGCTGGAAATCCCCATCAACAACGGCGTCTGTTTTGAAGAGGTGTTGGACAGCCTTTGGAAAAAATAAGGAAAGGCCTTTTCATCGGCGCTAAAATGTGTTATATTTCTATTTGTGACAAAAATCCTTCGGACGTGCGTCTGTGACGACCGGCCGCAGGCGTAGAAAGAGGAGAAAAACATGCTGGACTTAAAGTTTGTCAGAGAAAACCCGGAAATTGTAAAGCAGAATATCAGGAATAAATTCCAGGACAGCAAGCTTCCGCTGGTGGATGAAGTCATAGAGCTTGACGAGGAGAACAGAAAAACCAAGAAGGAGGCCGACGATCTCCGTGCCGACAGGAACCGGATCTCCAAGCAGATCGGTGCCCTGATGGGACAGGGAAAGAAGGAAGAGGCCGAGGAGGTCAAAAAGCAGGTGACGGCCGCCTCCGATCATCTGGCTGAGTTAGAGGAGAAAGAGCGCGATCTGGAAGCCAGAATCCGCAAAATCATGATGACGATCCCCAACATCATCGACCCGTCCGTTCCCATCGGAAAGGACGACAGCGAGAATGTGGAAGTTAAGAAGTACGGCGAGCCGGTTGTCCCGGATTTTGAGATCCCGTACCATGCGGAAATTATGGAGCGGTTCTCCGGCCTGGATCTGGATTCCGCAAGAAAGGTTGCAGGAAACGGCTTTTATTACCTGATGGGGGATATTGCAAGGCTCCATTCTGCCGTGATCACCTATGCAAGGGATTTCATGATTAACCGCGGCTTTACCTACTGCGTGCCGCCGTTCATGATCCGCAGCGACGTCGTTACCGGCGTCATGAGCTTTGCGGAGATGGACGCCATGATGTATAAGATTGAGGGCGAGGATCTCTACCTGATCGGTACCAGCGAGCACTCCATGATCGGCAAGTTTATTGATACGATCATCCCGGAGGAAGAGCTTCCGAAGACCCTCACCAGCTATTCCCCGTGCTTCAGAAAGGAAAAGGGCGCCCATGGAATCGAGGAAAGAGGCGTTTACCGGATCCATCAGTTTGAAAAGCAGGAGATGATTGTCGTCTGCCGCCCGGAGGAGTCGAAGAAGTGGTTCGACGTGCTGTGGCAGAATACGGTGGATTTGTTCCGCTCCTTAGATATCCCGGTTCGGACGTTAGAGTGCTGTTCCGGAGATCTGGCCGACCTCAAGGTAAAATCCGTGGACGTGGAGGCATGGTCGCCGAGACAGAAGAAATACTTCGAGGTGGGAAGCTGTTCCAACTTAGGAGACGCCCAGGCGAGACGTTTAAGGATCCGCGTCAACGGCGCAGACGGAAAGAAGTATTTCGCCCACACCTTAAACAACACGGTTGTGGCGCCGCCGAGAATGTTAATTGCATTTTTGGAGAACAATCTCCAGGCCGACGGAACGGTTCGCATCCCGGAGGTTTTGCGGCCGTATATGGGCGGAATGGAAGTTATCAAATAAATAGGGAATTTCATAGGGCTGTGGCAGGGGGCATTGTCACAGCCTTTTTTCATTAGGAAGGAATATGCTGACAGGGGAACAGACTGGAGGGATGAGACATGCCGGCAGCATTTGCACATGATTTGTATGGGCGCAGGGTTTATGAAAGGCTCAGGCCGGAGATCCGGCGGTTTATAAAAAAGAATAAGAACTGCTTTTATCTTGGTGTCCACGGGCCGGATATCCTGTTTTACTATTATCCGCTCGGGGAAAATTCCATCGTGAAGGAAGGCTACCGGATCCATGAGGCGCCGGCCAGGGAATTTTTTGCAGAGGGAATGGAAAAGCTCCGGAACACGGACAGCCCGGTGGAGAAAAGCGCAAAAAAGGCGTACCTTCTCGGCTTTGCCTGTCATTTCGCTCTGGACAGCAGCCTCCACGGCTATATCAACGAAAAGGACAGGACGGCAGGCCTTACCCATGCGGGGATCGAGACGGAGCTTGACAGACGGCTCATGATTCGGGAGGGCATGCGTCCCCTCTGGACGGACAGGACGAGCCATATTAAGAATACGGGGATTGTCTGCCGCTCGGCCGCCAACCTTTTAAACACCAGCGACGCAGTGATTGCCAGGGCCATCGACACCATCAAGCTGGTGAACCGTGTCTTTATCAATTCTCCGGAGCCGGTAAAAGAGATGATCTGCCTGTTTTTAAAGGCGCGGGGAAAATATGAGGTGATCCACGGCATGCTGATGCGGAAGGAGCCGATAGCCGGAATGGGAGAAGTGACAGATTATCTGGAGCGGGAGTTTTTCGATGCGGTGCCCCTCGGCGCCGAGCTCCTTACATCCCTCTGGGACAGTATGACCTTCGGCTGGCCCCTTCCGGCCAGGTTTGACAGAAATTTTAACTGAAAAAAGGAGACGGTTTATGACGGGAACAATCTACGGTATCGGCGTGGGGCCGGGAGATCCGGAGCTTATGACGTTAAAAGCATGCCGGCTCATACGGGAGGCCGACGTGGCGGCGATCCCCGGGAAAGATAGGGAGAGCTGCACGGCTTACCAGATTGCAGTGAAAGCCGTGCCGGAGCTTCGGGAAAAGGAAATCCTGCCGGTGGTCTTTCCGATGACAAAGGACGAGGCCGTCCTTTTAAAGAGCCATGAGAGCGGGGCGCGTGCCATTGCAGACTGTCTGGACGCCGGGAAAAACGTGGTCTTTTTGACCCTCGGCGATCCGACGGTCTATTCCACGTACATATATGTCCATAAACGGTTAAAGGCCATGGGCTATGGGGCGGAGATTGTGAGCGGAGTGCCGTCTTTCTGCGCGGCGGCCGCCAGGCTTGGGGTAAGCCTTGGGGAACAGGCGGACTCCATCCATATCCTGCCGGGCTCCTATCCGGAACAGGCCGGGCTTTCCCTTCCCGGAACCAGGGTGTTCATGAAATCCGGAAGGCAGATAAAGGCGGTAAAACAGGCACTTATGGAGGAAGGCGTGAAGGCGGCCATGGTGGAAAACTGCGGCATGGACGGGGAACGGCTCGCTATCGGCGCGAAAAATTTCCCGGAGGATGCCGGATATTATTCGTTAATGATTGTAAAGGACAGGGAGGAGTTTTGAGATGGGGAGAGAAGTAATCCGTCTCGGGACGAGAAAGAGCCGTCTTGCCATGGTGCAGGCAGAGCTTGCGGCGGCTGCCATCCGTAAGGCGGCTCCCGGTGTGGAGATCGAACTTGTGCCGCTTGTGACGACGGGAGATAAGATTCTGGATCGTTCCCTCGTGGAATTCGGGGGGAAAGGCGTTTTTATTGATGAATTTGAATCGGCCATTGCAGACGGCAGGATTGACGCTGCCGTCCACAGCGCCAAGGACATGCCGGCCTGCTTGATGGACGGGCTTTCCATTGCGGCCGTTTTAAAGCGTGAGGATCCCAGGGATGTGTTTGTGACCGTAAAGAAAAGGGAGACATGCCATTCGCCTTTTGTGATCGGAACGGGAAGCTTACGGCGCCAGCTCCAGATTGCAGAGAGGAAGGACGGCGTCTGCCGCCTTTTGAGGGGAAACGTGAACACGCGCCTGGAAAAGCTGTTTTCCGGGGAATATGACGCGGTGATTCTGGCGGCGGCCGGGCTTAAGCGGTTAGGGCTTCTTGAGGATGAGAGGTTTTCTTTTGAATTTCTCCCGGAGACGGAATTTGTACCGGCGGGCGGACAGGGAATTATCGCTCTGGAGAGCAGAAAGGATTCCCGGTGGCAGGAGGTCTTTGACCGGATCAATGACAGGGAGGCCTTCGTTTCCCTCCTTGCGGAGCGGAAGGTGCTCTCGCTCCTTTCGGCAGGCTGCAATGCGGCCGTCGGCGTGTATAGCTGGAGAGAGGGCGGCGAGTTCCATATGAAGCTTATGAGAGAGGAAGGCGGGCGGCCCGTCTACACGGCTGTTTCAGGGCAGGAGAGCGATTATGAGGCGCTGGCGGCCAGCCTCATAGACAGATAGGAGGAGCCATGGAAAAACAGAAGGGATTCGTCTGGCTCGTGGGGGCAGGCCCGGGAGACCCGGGGCTCATTACGGTGCGCGGAAGAGAGCTGCTCCGTCAGGCCGAGGTGCTTGTCTATGACAGGCTGGCTTCGGCGGAATTTCTAAAGGAAGTACCGAAGGAATGTGAAAAAATTAACGTAGGAAAGGAGCCGGGACGCCACGGCAAAACCCAGGAGGAAATCAATGAAATTCTGGTGGAAAAGGCGCTGGAAGGAAAAATGGTGGTGCGGTTAAAGGGCGGAGACCCCTTTGTGTTCGGCCGCGGCGGCGAGGAGATCCTGGCGCTTTCCGAGCATGGAATCGCCTACGAGGTGGTGAGCGGCGTCACGTCGGCTGTGGCAGCGCCGGCCCATGCCGGGATTCCCGTGACCCACCGGGCGGTGAGCCGGAGTTTTCATGTGATTACCGGTCACACGGCCGCCGGCGGGGAATTTCTTCCCGAGGGATTCAAGGAGTATGCAAAGCTCTCCGGCACACTGTTATTTCTCATGGGGCTTTCCAATCTGGAAAAGATTGCTGCGGCGTTAATGGAAAACGGGAAAGATGCGGACACGCCTGCGGCCGTTGTCACGGACGGGACGTTACCGGGAGAGCGATGCGTCCGTGCGCCGTTAAAGGATTTGCCTTCTGCCGTGCGTGCGGCCGGTTTAAAATCGCCGGGGGTCATCGTTGTCGGCGAGACGGCTGCTTTTTCCATGCGTTACGGCGGGGAAATGCCTCTGGCCGGAGTTTCCATCGGGATTACGGGAACCGACGCGATCTTTGAAAAGCTGTCCCTGCGTCTTTCGGCTGTGGGGGCAAAGGTTTCGCGGGCGGCCGTTTCGCGGGTGGAAAAGGAAAACGGAGAGGCCCTTGAGACGGCGCTTAAGGAAATCGGGAAATATCACTGGATTGTATTCACAAGCCGGAACGCCATTGCGCTGTTTTTTGAGGCTGTGAAAGCCTGCCGGGTGGATCTTCGCGCCCTTGGCCATCTGAAATTTGCCGTGGTCGGGAAAGGCACCGGGGAATTTCTTGAGGGCTTCGGCTTTTACGCGGATTATATGCCGGAGGAATACACGACCCGGGCGCTGGCCGAAGGGCTGGCAAAACAGGTGATGGACGGCGAGGAAGTTTTGATCCCGCGGGCGAAGCAGGGCTCTCAGGTTCTTACGGAAATTCTTTCCGGGTGCGGAATTTCGTATCTCGACCTTCCGATTTACGATATCCGGACAGAGTCGCCTGATCTTAAAACGCTTTCGGGCCTTCACTACCTTACGTTCGAGAGCGGTTCCGGCGTCCGGGGGTTCTTTGCGGAAAACCCGGAGGAAAAGCGGAAGCTGTTTGAGACGGTGCGGCCTGTGTGCATCGGGAAGGTGACGGAACAGGTGCTTAAGGAATACGGCGTCGGCCATGCCGTGACGGCAGAAACTTATACGGCCGAGGGAATCGTGGAGGCGCTGCTTCGTGAGAGGGAACATGGAAGACGTTCGGTATAGAGATCGGAAATTTTTACGGCCCGGCTTTACGACGGGGACGTGCGCGGCGATGGCCGGAAAAGCGGCGGTGACGGCGCTCCTTACGGGATGCTTTCCGGATCATGTTTCCGTCGTGACGCCGGCGGGAAAGACGGTGACGGCGGTTGTGGAGAACGTATTGTTAGGTGTCCGGGAAGACGGCGGAAAGGTTTTTCGCTGCGCCGTAAGAAAAGATGCCGGTGACGACCCGGATGTGACGGACGGGCTTCTCATTTACTGCCAGGCGGAATTTTACTGTCAGGCAGACTCTGCCTGCGGGGAAGCGGAAGCTGGCCAGATTCTCATCCGCGGCGGCGCCGGAATCGGCCGCGTGACAAAGCCGGGGCTCGACCAGCCGCCGGGAGAGGCGGCCATCAACTCGGTGCCGCGTGCCATGCTGCGGGCGGAGGCAGCCGCGCTTTTGGAGGAAGCCGGGGAGACGAGAACGGTTCTCCTTACGGTGTCAGCGCCGGGCGGAGAGGAGATCGCCAAAAAGACTTTTAACCCTGTTTTGGGGATTGTGGGCGGCATCTCGATTCTCGGCACCAGCGGTATCGTAGAGCCCATGAGCGACGAGGCATTGACAGATACGATTTTTGCTCAGCTTAAGGTTTTAAGAGCCGCGGGAAGGCGTTGTTTTGCGGCTGTTCCCGGGCGGCTCGGGGCCGTCTGCTTAAGGGAACGGATCGGGGAAATTCCCGAGGACGAGATCGTCGTTTGCAGCAACTTTATCGGAAAAACCGTGGATATGGCGGCGGAGCTGGGCTTTACGGGCATGGTTCTCTGCGGACATCTGGGAAAGCTTGTGAAGCTTGGCTGCGGGATTATGAACACCCATTCGAGGGAAGGCGACGGCCGCATGGACACGCTCGTTTCCTGCTGTCTTGAGGCGGGGGCAGAGCTTTCCTTTTTGAAAAAGATTTTTCATGCCAATACGACGGAGGAGGCCTTTTCATTTATACGGGAAGAAGGGCTTTCCGAAGAAGTGACGGAGATTCTTTTAAAAAGAATTTCTCATTATCTGGGGCATCGGGCCCCGGAGGGCTTTCAGACCGGCGTCCTTTTATTTTCCCAGGAGGGCGGGTTCCTTGGAAGCAGTGCCGGGACGGATGCGCTTGCCAGGCGGCTCCTTATGGAGGCCGAAGAGAGAAGGAAGGAGAACGTACATGGAAGAAATGAAACTTAGAGAGACGCCGGACTATGCGCTTCTGGCGAGCCAGCTTGAGGCGCTCTGTGATGGGGTGGAGTACGACATTACGAACCTTGCCAATGCGTCGGCGCTTTTATACGATGCGCTCCCGGAGCTTAACTGGGCCGGGTTTTATCTTTTCCGGGACGGCGCCCTGCTTTTGGGGCCCTTTCAGGGGAAGCCGGCCTGCACGCGGATTGCCATGGGAAAGGGCGTCTGCGGGACGGCAGCGGCGCGTGGAGAGACGGTTCGTGTGGAAAATGTCCATGAATTTCCGGGACATATCGCCTGCGACTGCGCCTCCAATTCGGAGATTGTGATCCCGATTTATAAAGATCAGGCGCTTTACGGCGTCCTCGATATCGACAGCCCGAAGCTTTCCCGGTTCTCCAAAGAAGATGAAGAGGGGCTTTTGCAGTTTGTGCATGTCCTGGAAAACTATCTGTGAGGTTCAAGTATGGTACATTTTGTGGGCGCCGGCTGCGGCGCGGCAGATCTCATTACGGTGCGCGGGCAGAGGCTTATCCGGGAAGCCGACGTGATTATCTATGCCGGATCGTTAGTGAACCCGGAGCTTCTTTTGGAGGCACGTGACGGCTGTGAAATCCATGACAGCGCAAAGATGACGCTGGAAGAAGTGCTTGCTGTCATCAAAAAGGCGGAAGAAGAGAAGAAGACGACGGTGCGGCTCCATACGGGCGATCCCTGCCTGTACGGCGCCATTAAGGAGCAGATGGACGCGCTCTCCGAAATGGGCATCGAATACGACGTCTGCCCAGGCGTCAGTTCGTTTTTGGGGGCGGCGGCAAGCCTTAGAAAGGAGCTGACGCTTCCCGGCGTGACCCAGACCGTGATCCTCACGCGGATGCCTGGGCGGACGGCCGTGCCGGAGCGGGAGAGCTTCCGGGCATTGGCGTCCCACGGCGCGACCATGGCCGTGTTTTTAAGTGCCGGGCTTTTGGGCGAGATGGAAGAGGAATTGCAGGCGGCCGGATACGGCGCCGATACGCCTGCGGCCATCGTCTATAAGGCCACATGGCCGGAGGAAACGGCCGTGTCCTGTACGGTTTCCACATTAAAAAAGGCGGCCGAAGAGGCGGGCATCAAAAAGACAGCCATGATTTTTATCGGCGATGCGCTTGGGACAGAGGACTATGAAAAATCCAGGCTTTATGCCGCGGATTTTACGACGGGATACAGAAAGGGGAAGACGCCATGAAAAAGCTTTTCGTTGTGGGCATCGGGCCCGGCGACTATGAATCCATGACAATCCGGGCCGAAAAGGCCTTAAAGGAATGCAGCGTCATCGTCGGTTACACGGTCTATGTGGAGTTGATCGAAGAATTTTTCCCGGGAAAGGAATTCCTGACGACACCCATGCGCCAGGAAAAGGAGCGGTGCCGCATGGCATTTTCAGAGGCGGAAAAAGGGAAGACCACGGCGATGATTTGCAGCGGGGACGCCGGTGTCTACGGCATGGCCGGGCTGATCTATGAGATCGGAACGGAATTCCCCGAGGTGGAAATCGAGATTGTCCCCGGCATCACGGCGGCCCTTTCCGGCGCGGCGCTTCTTGGCGCGCCGCTGACCCATGATTTTGCCGTTATCAGCCTGAGCGACCTTTTGACGCCGTGGGAGAAGATCGAGAAACGGCTCCTTGCCGCCGCAGAGGCGGATTTTTCCATCTGCCTTTACAACCCGGCCAGCAAAAAGCGGGCCGATTATTTAAGGCGGGCCTGCGAGCTCCTTTTAAAATCCCGGCCGGCGGAGACGGTCTGCGGGATTGTGAGGAATATCGGCCGCGACGGGGAAGAGAAAAAGCTTATGAGCCTTGGCGAGCTCCGTGACTATGAAGCCGACATGTTTACGACCGTGTTTATCGGAAACAGCCAGACCTTCCTGGAAGGGCGGGACAGTCAGGTTATGGTGACGCCGAGAGGGTACCGCCTATGATAAAGAAGATTTGTCTGTTTGCCGGCACCACCGAGGGCCGGCTTTTGGCAAAACGGCTGGAGGCGTCCGGCGTCCTTGCCGACGTCTTTACGGCCACGGAATACGGGAAGGAGGAGATCCCGGCCGGCCATTTTGTGAAGGTGTTTTCCGGGCGGATGGATGCCGTCTTGATGGAGGAACAGCTTAAACGTGAGGACTACCTTCTGGCGGCTGATGCGACCCATCCGTTTGCAGGAGAAGTCTCGGAAAACATCCGTCTTGCATGCGAGAAAACAGGGACAGAATATGTGCGAATTCTGCGGGCAGGAGACAGAATCTGTGCGGATTCTGCGGACAGGGGGACGGAAGGCGGCGCTGCGGGGGCAGCCTCCGGTACCTCCGGCGGAAACGTCTTTGTCTTTCCGGAGCTTTCAGACGCCGTTGAATTTTTAAAGGGCACCGAAGGAAATATTCTCGTGACGACCGGGAGCAAGGAGCTGGGGGCGTTCTGTGCCCTCCCCGGGTGGGAGTCGCGGGTTTTTGCGCGGGTGCTCTCCCTGCCGGAGGTGGTGGAGACCTGCGGCCGCATGGGTTTTTACGGGAAACACCTGATTGCCATGCAGGGGCCGTTTTCCGCGGACTTAAACCTTGCCATGCTAAACAGCGTGCAGGCCAAATGGCTTGTGACGAAGGAGTCCGGTACGGCCGGGGGCTTTCCGGAAAAGGCGGAGGCAGCCTGGCGCGCCGGTGCCGGCCTCATCGTAATCGGAAGGCCTGCGGAGACGGGGCTTTCTTTTGAGGATGCCGTTTCCCTTTTAGAGGAACGGCTTGGCTGTGCGTTAAAGGGCGCCGGACGGCGGCTGCGCCTGGTGGGAGCCGGGCCGGGGGATCTTTCGATGCTTACAAAACGGGCACGCGAGGCGTTTTCCTCCTGCCAGTTGATCGCAGGTTCCAAGAGGCTTGCGGAGAGCCTTAAAGGCTTTGGAAAGCCGGTGCTCTGTGAGTACCAGCCGCAAAAGCTCCTTTCGTTTCTTTTGGAGCACCCGGAATACGAGGACACCTGCGTAGCGCTCTCCGGGGACACGGGCTTTTACAGCGGGGCAAAAGGGCTTCTTGAGGCTTTCAAAGGCCGGCCGGATTTTTCTGTTGAGGTGATTCCCGGCATTTCCTCGGTGGGCTTTTTCTTTTCCAGAATCGGAAGCTCCTGGGAGGATGTGCGGTTTGTGAGCCTTCACGGGCGGGAAGCCGATATTGCGGCGGCCGTCAGGCGCCATGGACGGGTGCTCTTTCTGGCCGGCGGGGCGGATGCCTTAAAAAAAGTCTGTGCCGCCCTTTTGAGCGCCGGGATGGAGCAGACAAAGATAACTGTCGGCGAAAACCTTTCCCTGCCGTCGGAATGCATTGACGTTGGGACACCAGAGGAACTGAAAGACAGGGAGCTTTCGCCGCTTTCGCTGATTCTTGCGGAAAATCCCGGGGCAGGACATGTAAGGCTCACCCACGGGCTTTCGGACGCAGAATTCCTGCGGGGCGATGTGCCGATGACAAAGCAGGAGGTGCGCGCCGTTTCCCTTGCCAAGCTGGAGCTTACGGAACATGCCGTCGTCTATGACATCGGAGCGGGAACGGGTTCCGTATCCGTCGAGTGCGCCAGGCTTTCCGAGACGGTTTCCGTTTACGCGGTGGAGCGCGATCCGGAGGCCCTTGCGCTTCTGGAGGAAAATAAAAGGAAATTCTGTCTGGAGAACCTGCATATTGTAAGCGGCGAGGCGCCGGGGGCCTTTTCCGGCCTTCCGGCCCCGACCCATGTGTTTGTGGGCGGAAGCGGCGGGCACATGAAGGAGATCCTTTCGGCAGTCCTGGAAAAAAACAGGGAAGCCCGCGTTGTGGTGAACCTAATTACGCCGGAATCCCTTGGAGCCGTCCTGGAATTTATCCGGGAGGCGGGAATCCGGGATGAAGAGATGGTACAGCTTTCGGCGGCCAGGTCGAGGCGGGCCGGAAAAAGCCATCTGATGATGGGGCAGAACCCTGTCTGGATCGTATCGTTTACAGGGAAGGGAGAGTAAAGCCCATGGAAATACGGTTTCCGAGATTTTTAGCGGCGGCCGCCGCCAGCGGACAGGGGAAAACCATGCTGACCTGCGCCCTGTTAAAGCTCCTTTCCGATGAAGGGCATTCGGTACGCGCCTTTAAATGCGGCCCGGACTACATCGACCCCATGTTCCACAGCCGCGTTCTGGGGATCCCCTCTTATAACCTGGACAGCTTTTTCCTAAGGCCTGATACCTTGCGGTTCCTTCTCGGACGCCACGGGGGAGTTTCGGGCGCTGTCGGCGTTTTGGAGGGCGTCATGGGCTATTACGACGGGCTTTCCGGCCTTTCCGACCGGGCCAGCGCCTATGAAATCGCAAAGCTTACGAAGACGCCTGTGGTGCTCATTGCGGATGCGTCCAGGACAAGCCTTTCGGTACTGGCCCTGATACGCGGCTTTCTGGAGTTTCGGAAGGACAGCCAGATTGCAGGCGTGATTTTTAACCGTTTATCCCCGTCCCTGTATCCGGGGCTTAAAAAGGCTGCGGAGGCGGAGCTTCCCGTCCGCGTCCTGGGCTATGTGCCTGTTTTAAAGGACATTTCCTGGGAGAGCCGCCATCTGGGGCTTCTGAGACCGGAGGAAATCCGGGGCTTTAAGGAGCAGACGGAGGCGCTTGCCGAAGCAGTTGGGAAAACCATAGACCTGGAAGGCCTCATGGAGCTGGCGGACTCGGCGCCGCCCCTTTCCTTTACCCCGCCGGACATCCCCGTTTTACCGGGAAAACCAAAGATCGCGGTGGCGATGGATGAGGCGTTCTGCTTTTATTACCGGGACAATCTGGAGCTTTTGGAGGCCATGGGAGCCAGGATCTCGTACTTTTCCCCGCTTCATGACAAAAAGCTTCCGGAGGGGACGGACGGGCTCTATCTTGGCGGCGGCTACCCGGAGCTTTATGTGCGGGAGCTTTCCGAAAACCGCGCCATGCGTATGGCCGTAAAAAGTGCCCTTTCCGATCAGATGCCGTGCATTGCGGAGTGCGGCGGCTTTTTATACCTGAAGGAGGAACTGGAGGATCAGGCGGGAAACGCATATCCGATGGCGGGATATCTTCCGGGACGCGGTTTTTATACGGGAAAGCTTGGCCGGTTCGGCTATGTGACGGTTTCTTCAAAAGAGAAGGAGCTGCTTTTTGGAGACAAGTCCCCGGCTCATGAATTCCATTACTGGGATACGACGGAAAATGGGACAGACTATACGGCAGTCAAGCCATTGACGGGGAGAAATTGGGAATGCGGCTTCGGAAGGACGGATTTTTATGCCGGATTCCCCCACTTTCATTTTTACAGCTCCATGCCGGCGGGCTTTCTGAAAGCGGCGTGCAGAAGGAGAGAAAGGACGGGACATGGGACAGTTGACTGAAGCAGAAATCATAAAAAGGCAGCTCGCAGGCGTGAAGCCGTTGGACAAAAAGGCCATGGAGACGGCAAAGAAGCGGTGGAATTCCATCGCAAAGCCCATCGGGAGCCTGGGACTTCTGGAGGCAGACCTTGTGCAGATGGCGGGCATCCGCGGGACGGCAGACGGCATGTTTCCCCTAAAGACGGCCCTGGCGGTCATGTGCGCCGACCACGGCGTCGTGGCGGAGGGCGTCAGCCAGACCGGCCAGGAAGTGACGCGGATCGTGGCGGAAAATTTCACGTCGGGAAAGACGTGTACCTCGGCCATGTGCAGGATTTCCGGCACCGATATTTTCCCGGTGGACATGGGGATGCTGGGAGAGCGGGGCGGCGTTTTAAATCTGGAGCCGTTTCGTCTTCTTGATCGGAAAATCCGTCAGGGGAGCGGAAACATTGCGAGAGAACCGGCCATGAGCCTTAAGGAGTGCAGAAGCGCCCTGCTGTCCGGCATGGAGTTGGCCGGGGACTTAAAGGATATGGGATATGACCTCCTTGCAACCGGAGAGATGGGTATCGGGAACACGACGCCGACGAGCGCCCTTTCTGCCGTCTTACTTGGCATCTCGCCGGAGGAAGCTACGGGCCGCGGCGCCGGCCTTTCCGATGAAGGCTTAAAGCGGAAGAAAGAGGCGGTTTCCATGGCAGTAGCCCGTTTTTTTGCGGCCCATCCGGACTTTGACGGGGAAAAGGCCTCGGGCGAAGAGGCCGTGATGCTTCTTTCCGAGCTTGGCGGCTTTGACATTGCCGGGATCTGCGGCCTATTTTTGGGCGGCGCCGTCCACCGGCTCCCTGTGGTTATCGACGGCTTTATCTCGGCGGCGGCGGCGCTTTTAGCCGTCCGGATTTTCCCGGGGACGAGAGATTTCCTTCTGGCCTCCCATGTGTCGTCGGAGCCGGCCGCAAAGCGCGTCATGGAAGCCCTTTCCATAAAGGCGCCCATGGATTTCGGCATGCATCTGGGAGAGGGGAGCGGCGCCGTGGCGCTTTTTCCGCTTCTTACCATGGCGGCGGCCGTCTATGAGGGCATGAGCACCTTTGATGACATCGCGGTTAAAGCCTACGAGGACTACGAAGGAGAGAGAACATGAAGCCGTTTTTCATCGCCATTTCCATGTATTCCAGGCTTCCTGCGCCGCAGTTTCCATGGGAGGAAAAGGACAGGCGGCGTGCCATCTGCTTTTTCCCCTGCGTGGGGATTTTTGTGGGCGCGGCCTTCCTTCTGGCCTTCTGGCTTCTGGAACGGATGGGGGCCAACGCCCTTTTAAAAGGGGCTGTTCTGGCCGCAGTGCCGCTCCTTGTAACCGGCGGTATCCACATGGACGGCTTTCTGGACACCTGTGACGCCAGGGCTTCCTGGGGAGACAGAGAGAAGAAGTTAGAAATCTTAAAGGATTCCCACACAGGCGCCTTTGCCGTCATAAGCGGCGTTTTGTACCTGCTTCTTCTGGCCGGCGTCTACTCGATGCTCACCTGGGAGGAGGCAAAGCCTGCGGCGGCAGGATTTGTCCTTTCGCGGGCCTTCAGCGGACTTTCGGTGGCCCTTCTTCCAAACGCCAGGGGAAGCGGCATGCTTTCAGAGCTTACAAAAGACAGCAGCCAGAAAAAAACGGCGGCGGCCATGGCCTTCTGGATTTTGCTTTCAGGAGCGGCAGCCGCTTTGGGAAATCTTACAGGCGGTGTGTTTTCGCTTCTTTTTTCCGGTATTACCTGGATTTCTTTCTGCCGCATGGCGAAAAAGGAATTCGGCGGGATTACCGGCGATCTGGCGGGATATTTTCTGGAACTCTGCGAGCTTACGCTTTCGGCTGGGCTCCTTCTTTCCGGCCGGCTTTTGTAGTTTCCTGCGGGCCATGCCCTGTCAGGATACATCCGTAAGGAGAATTTTATGGAACTTATTTTTTTCAGGCACGGCGCCACAGACGGGAACCGGGAACACCGCTACATCGGGTCGACAGACGAGCCGCTTTCCGGGGAGTGCCGCGAACTTTTAAAAAAGAACGGAACACGGGAACGCATACAAGGTCTGATTTCCTCCGGGATTTCTGCCATTTATACGAGCCCCATGGAACGATGCAGGGAGACGGCCGAGCTCCTGTTTCCAAAAGAGCGGTATCCCGATCTTTTGCGGCGGGAGATTCCAGACTTTCGGGAATGCGAGTTCGGCGAATTTGAGGGGAAAACCTACAAGGAGCTTCTCGGCCACCAGGCGTATCAGGAATTTCTGCGGACAGGGAAAATTGAAAAATTTCCGGGCGGCGAAGCTGTCGCAGCCTTTAAGGAGAGGACAAAGCAGGCATTTTTGAAGCTTTCCGGGGAATTTTCGCCTGCCGAACCATGCACCGCGGTGTTTGTCGTCCACGGCGGGACGATTATGACGCTTTTTGAGGCATACGCAGAACCGGCGAAGGGCTATTATGACTGGCAGCTAAAAAACCTGGAAGGGTACCGCGCCGTACTTTCCCGGGAACCTCTGCGTCTTACAAATGTTGCAAGAACCGGCGAATGGTGGTATAATCCTTAAACAGACAGTACAACGAAAAGAAAAGGACGGACTTTCACATGGTAGTATTTTTTCTCTTGCTCTTAAGCGCATGCTTCCTGATCTACGGCGGCCTCGTGATTACGAGAAAATTCACCCCGCCGACGTCAAAGCTTCTGATTGAGGAAGATGCGGATCTGAATGCCTGGTGCAAAACGGAAGGCTTTGCGAAAATCCTCTGGGGGCTGGATCTGGCATTTTTAGCCCTTTACTTCCAGCAGGTTTTCCTGCCGGTGGTCTGGCAGGCTCTGTTTTTGATCCTGACGGTGTACATCATCATTCTGGCATATAAAAACAACCAGAAATACATGAAATAACATTAGAAAGCTGCATTGGAGAAACGACATGATAAGCAGGCCTGAACTTGCAGCCATACTGTTATCCGGATATCTTCTGGATCTTCTCCTTGGGGACCCGCGCTGGATTTATCATCCGGTGCGCCTCATGGGGCTTATGATCGAGGGGACGGAACGCCTGGTGCGCCGCTTTTGCGAAAGGAGCGAAAAAGCTCTTCTGGCAGGCGGCGTTTTTCTGGTGGTTCTCGTCCTTTTCGAAACGGCGTTCTTTTTCGGCGGGATCCTTTTTGCCGCCTTCACTTTAAACCGCATGGCCGGCCTTTTTGTGTCGGTCTTTTTCTGCTGGCAGGCGCTGGCCGTCCGCTCCTTAAAGACCGAGAGCATGAACGTGTACCGAGAACTGAAAACCGGGACGCTGGCGGACGCCAGGAAGGCCGTCTCCAGGATCGTCGGCCGCGACACAAAGGCGCTGACATTCGAGGGAGTGACGAAGGCAGCCGTGGAAACTGTGGCGGAAAATACGTCTGACGGAGTTGTGGCTCCGCTTTTTTATCTGGCTCTCGGCGGCCCGCTTTTGGGGCTTCTCTATAAGGCCGTCAACACCATGGACTCCATGGTGGGCTATAAAAATGACAAATACCTGTTTTTCGGCCGGGCGGCGGCAAAGCTTGACGACGCGGCCAATTTTCTGCCGTCCAGGCTGTCGGCGCTTCTCATGATTGCGGCGGCCTTTCTTTCGGGGCTTGACTGGCGGGGGGCATGGCGGATTTTTAAGCGCGACCGATTCTGCCACGCAAGCCCCAATTCGGCCCAGACGGAGGCTGCCTGCGCCGGGGCGCTTGGGATCCGGCTGGCCGGGGACGCCTGGTATTTCGGAACGCTTTATAAAAAGCCGTTCATCGGCGATGACAGACGGCCGCCGGTACCGGAGGACATCCGCCTGGCCTGCCGGCTCTTATATTGGACAGCCTTTCTTTCAGCGGCGCTTTTTTGCGGGATCCAGCTCTTATTTTGACAGGGAATGGGCTTTGCGCCGCGAAACGGCAGTCTCCCAGTCCGGAAACAGTCAGGAGGAATCATATGGCGAAGGTAATTATGATACAGGGAACCATGTCAAACGCCGGGAAGAGCTTTCTCGCCGCCGGCCTCTGCCGGATTTTTAAGGAGGACGGCTTCCGGCCGGCGCCTTTTAAGTCCCAGAACATGGCTCTCAATTCTTTTATCACAAAAGAAGGGCTGGAGATGGGCCGCGCCCAGGTGATGCAGGCGGAGGCGGCCGGTGCAGAGCCGGAGGTGGCCATGAACCCGATCTTATTAAAGCCCACGTCGAACATGGGCTCACAGCTCATCGTAAACGGCGTCGTCCGCGGGAATTATCCGGCGGCCGAGTATTTTAAGATGAAAAAGAGCCTGATCCCGGAAATTAAAAAGGCATACGAGACGCTGGCGGCCAAATACGACGTGATTGTCATCGAGGGGGCAGGGAGCCCGGCGGAGATCAACCTGCGGGAAAATGACATCGTAAACATGGGGCTTGCAGAGCTTCTTGACGCGCCGGTGCTTTTGGCAGGCGACATCGACAGGGGCGGCGTGTTTGCCCAGCTTTATGGCACGGCGGCGCTTCTTTCGGAAGCGGAGCGGGCGCGGATTAAAGCCTTTATTATCAACAAATTCCGCGGCGACAAGGAGATTTTAAAGCCTGGCCTTGCCATGCTCTATGACAGGATCCCGATTCCGGTGGCCGGAGTAGTACCATATATGGAAGCGGATATCGACGACGAGGACAGCCTGGCAGAGCGGCTTTCCGGGCAGGAAAAAGAAAAGTTTTCCCATGCGTTTGCGCGGATTGCCGTGGTGCGCCTCCCGCGGATCTCAAACTTTACGGATTTCAACGTGCTGGAGCGGCTTCCCGGCATCGCACTTTCTTATGTGACGCGGCCGGGAGAGGTTTCTGACGCCGACATGGTGATCCTGCCCGGCTCGAAAAATACCATGGGCGACCTCAAATGGCTCCGGGAATCGGGGCTTGAGGCGGCCATTTTAAGGCGGGCCGCAGACGGCGCCGTGATTTTCGGCGTCTGCGGCGGCTTCCAGATGCTTGGTGAAGCGCTTTCCGACCCGGACGGCGTCGAGGAGGGCGGAAACCTGGCCGGTATGGGGCTTTTGCCGGTGACAACCGTCTTCGGCACGGAAAAGACGACGACGAGAGTGGAGGGCGAAGCAGACGGCCTTGGCACGTCAGTTCCTCTTGAGGGCTATGAGATCCACATGGGCGAGACGCTCCGGCACGGCGGAAGCCCGTTCTCCCATATCAGAGAGACGGCCGGCGGGAGCGGAGAGAAAGAGGACGGCTGCGTCCAGGGCATGATCTTTGGAACCTATGTCCACGGTGCTTTTGATTCTGAGGCCGTCTGCGGCCGTATTAGAGAACTGCTCGCAGAGAAAAAGCATGTTTCCGCGGCAGAGTATGAAACCGGCGGGCTTACGGTTTCGGAGTATAAGGAACAGCAGTATGACAAGCTGGCAAAAGGACTCCGGGAGAGCCTTGACATGGATATGATTTATAAGATTTTAAACCAGGAGATGTAAACGGATGGACTGGAATCTGGAATTAAAGGAACGGACAGGGATCAATTTCCTGGCGACAAAGCCGGCGGAAATTGAAAAGAAAAGCTTTGAGATCATAAAAAGGGAGCTGGGAGAGGAATTTCTCGCCTCTTACCCGGAAAAGCAGCTTCCGCTTCTTCTTCGCGTGATCCACACGACGGCGGATTTTTCCTATAAAGACAGCCTTTTTCTGTCGGATGGGGCCATGGAGGCCGGCTGGAACGCCATAAAAGCAGGGCTTCCCATTGTAACCGACACAACCATGGCGGCATCCGGCATCAACAAGGCGGCTGCCGTCCGTCTGGGGATTTCGGTTCACTGCTTTATCGGGGACGAGGACGTAAAAAAAGCCGCGGCGGAAAGCGGCATGACCAGGTCGGCGGCGAGTGTGGACAAGGCAGCCAGACTCATGCCGGACTGCATCTATGCGGTAGGAAATGCGCCGACGGCCCTGATGCGCCTGTATGAGCTGACGATGGAAAAAAAGATCCGGCCGGCCCTGGTGATCGGCATGCCGGTGGGCTTTGTAAACGTGGAGGAGGCGAAGGAGCTGATTCTGCGGCTTCATGTCCCCTGCATCGTCGGCCGCGGCAGAAAAGGCGGCAGCAACGTGGCCGCCGCCGTCTGCAACGCGCTTTTGTATTCGCTTCCTAGCTCCGGGGATTTTCCGGGAGCGTGAGAGTAAAGACCGTCCCTTTATCTGGCTCGCTTTCCACAAAAACCGTTCCCCGGTGGAGCTCCAGGATCCATTTTACCATGGAAAGCCCGAGGCCTGTCCCGGAGCGTCCCATGGAATTGGAGGCGCGGTAGAACCGGTTCCATATCATCGAAAGCTCTTCTTTTGGGATTCCCACGCCGGTATCCTTCACGCATACCGTGCAGACATGGTTTTCAAGGGAGAGGCCGATGGAGACCGTGCCGCCTTCCCGGTTATAGACGACGGCATTCTGGACGAGGTTCGTGAGAGCCCGCACCAGAAGGGACTGATCCGCCGTGATTAAGACGTCCGGCTGGAGGTCGGTGACGATGCGAAGGCCGGCCGTTTCCGCCTGGAGTTCCATTTCCTCGGCCACCATGGCGCAGAGCTCCGTCATGTCCACTGTCTCCCATTCCGGCTTTAATTTCCCGTTGTCGGCCCGGGCGAGCTCTAAAAGCTGTGCGATGAGCCGCGACATGCGCTTTGCCTGGCGCAGGATGGTTTCCAAAGAATCCTTCATTTCGCCGCTGTCGCCAGTGTGCTCCAGGGCATATTCCGCCTGGGAAACGATGATGGCTGCCGGCGTCCGGAGCTCGTGGGAGGCGTCGGAGGTGAACTGCTTTTCCGTGTCAAAGGACTGCTGGAGGCGGGAGAACATCCGGTTAAAGGTGGAGGCGAGCTGTGCCACCTCATCCTTAGAAGCCGGCGGGGCGTCAATCCGCCTGGAAAGGTCGCCGCCGTCCCCGATGGCATCGGCCGTTCTGCGGATGTCGTCGATGGGCCGGAAGGCGCGCCTGGTGATGAGAAAGCCGCCGCCTGCGGCCGCCAGAAGAAAGAGCGGCACGGAGAGTACGGCCACGCGGCGCATCATCTGGAAGGTGCCGTAGACATTGGACACCAGGCAGACGCCGCGGAACCAGACCGGGATTTCCCCGACCATGCGGTACACGTCATAAACCATCCAGGATTCCCCGTTTTCCTCCACGATTTTTGTCTCCTCCGATTCCAAAAGGGCGTTCACATATCCGCGGACGCTGTTTCGCGGCGCGATGAGACGCCCCTGGCTGTCGTAGAGGAAGACGGAGACCTCATTTTTATAGAAAGGCACGTCTTCGGTCTCCAGCTCGCCGCCTTCATAGGCCGTCACGGCGGCCGCCTCCTCCACGACAAGATGGAGGCTTGTGCGGTAGTTCTGCAAAAGCATGCGGTCGGAGAGCCAGAAAATATAAGAGAGGCCCACAAAGAGCAGGACGGCCATGAGCACCGTGTACCAGATGGTGACGCGCGTCTTGATGGACCAGTTTTTTATGGAGAGGCGTCGTTTCAACTCAGCTTCCCTCCTTAATCACATAGCCGCTGCCGCGGACGGTGTGGATCAATTTTTTCTCAAAGGGAGCGTCGATTTTCTTTCGGAGATACCGCATGTACACGTCCACTACGTTGGAGCCGCCTTCAAAATCGTAATTCCAGACGTGTTCCTCGATGCGGCTTCTGGAAAGCACCATGCCTTTGTTGTGCATCATGTATTCCAGGATGGCGTATTCCTTGGCGGAAAGGGAGATTTCCGTCCCGGCCCGCGTGACCTGGTGGGTGGCGAGATCCATGATAAGATCCCCGAGCACAAGCCTGTTGGAGGCCTCATTGGAGCGGCGCCTTAAGATGACGCGGATCCTCGCCAGAAGCTCGTCAAAAGCAAAGGGCTTTGTCAGATAGTCGTCGGCCCCGTTGTCGAGCCCCGTGACCCGGTCTTCGATGCTGTCTCTGGCAGTCAGGAGAAGAACCGGCGTTTTCATCCCTTTTTTCCGTATATTTTTTAAGACCGTGATCCCGTCGGCGCCGGGGAGCATCACATCGAGAAGAATCAGATCGTAGGGAGTATGTTCGATATAATACTGGGCATCCTTCCCGTTATCACAGGTATCGACGCCGTAGCCCTCCGCCTTCAGGCGCTTGGCCGTGATTTCCTTAAGATCCGGCTCGTCTTCCACAACTAAAATCCGCATATGGTCTGCCTCCTTTATCTGCATGTTCCTATGGAGACAGTTTACCATTTTTTCTTTTTCAGGTGAAGGGTTTTTAATGTTATTTTCATGTTTCGCGGTTATACTGAGGTCAAAGATAAGAAAAAGGCATGGGAAAGGAGAACCATATGAGAAAGAAGAGTTATTTTGCAGCAATCCTTTTGGCGATAACTTTAACCGGGTGCTCAGGACAAACGGCGCAGCCGACCCAGGAGGTCATGCCCCAGAACGTCCCCTCGGACATTACGGCGGCCCAGACGGCAGCAGAGACGGAAACCGAGGCCATGACTGAAGCCGTGACAGAAGCAGCCGTTTCCGCATCGGCCGGCACAGAGGCGGCCGCTCCCGCAGTCTCCGGGACGTCGGCTTCTTCGGCGGAAGAAACACCGGAAGAGCTTTTGGGCAGGCTGTACCTTGTGAAAGCGGAAGAGGAAGCGTTAGATGTGGAAGAGGATCTTCTGGAGGCCGACGTGCGGACAGGTAAGCTTACGAGAGAGGAATTTCTCCAGAAAGAAATGGAGCTGGAACAAAAAGAGGACGCCCTGGATCTTTCCGAGGATGAAATCGAGCTGGCCTTAAAGAAACAGTTCTGGACCAGCGGGAGCCTTCTCCCCGAGGACTTTGCCGCTTCGCTGGAATCCATGGAGTTAGAAGAGCTTTTGAACCTGTTAAGGGAAAATGAGCTGGAAGAGGATAAAAACGAGCTGGAGGAAGACCGCCTGAAAATGCAGTATTTAAACGGGGAGATTACGAGAGAGGCTTTCCTCACGGCTCAGGCGGAGCTTGAGAGAGCAAGCGATCTTTTAGAGGCGAAAGAAGACATGATCGAGTACAGACTGAAGCTTTTGGGGTGGGATGACTGATGCCTTCCGCGAATTGACTTTCGGTCTCAAACATGCTATTGTAAAAAAAGGCTTACAGATGCCTGCCGTGTTCTGCGGCAGGCATATTTTTTCAGGAGGTACATATGAAAACAGCACTCAGCATTGCAGGCTCCGACTGCAGCGGCGGAGCCGGAATCCAGGCAGATATCAAAACCATGTCGTCCCTCGGCGTGTTCGGCATGAGCGTCATCGTATCGGTGGTGGCGGAAAATACCAGCCGGGTGATTTCCATTGAGGACGTGTCCCCGAAGGTCATCGCCGACCAGATCGACGCGGTTTTTGAAGATATTGAGGTAAATGCGGTGAAGGTGGGCATGCTTTCGACGCCGGAATGCATGAAAACCGTGGCGGAAAAGCTTCGCCAGTATCAGCCGGAGCATGTGGTGATCGACCCGGTCATGTATGCGAAAAACGGCTGTCCCCTGATGCAGGAGACGTCCATCGGCACGCTCATTGAGACTGTGATCCCGTTAGCGACGCTTCTTACGCCCAACATCCCGGAGGCGGAGAAAATCGCCGGCATGGAGATTAAGACGGCGGAGGATATGAAGACGGCGGCAAAGAAGATTGCTGACATGGGGGCAAAGGCCGTTCTCGTAAAGGGCGGTCATTACATGGGGGATGCCCAGGACATTTTATACGACGGGAGCAGGTACCACACCTTTGTGGAAAAACGGATCCACACGAAAAACACCCATGGCACCGGCTGTACGCTCTCCAGCGCCATCGCCTCGTACCTGGCCCTGGGGGAGAGCCTCCCGGACGCCGTGAAGAAGGCTAAGGAGTATGTGACGGGCGCCATCGAGCACTCCCTGGAGATTGGAAAGGGCTGCGGCCCGACGAACCATTTCTTCCGGTTCTATAAAGATTAGGGGGGATTTTTTCATGAATGTCATGGAACATCTCAGGAAAAAGAACCCGCTCATCCACTGCATCACCAATTACGTGACGGCCTGCGACGTGGCAAACGCCGTTCTGGCCGTGGGCGGCTCGCCGATCATGGCCGATGCGCCGGAAGAGTCCTCAGAAGTGACGGGAATGGCCGATGCCCTCGTCATCAATCTCGGCATGTTAAACAGCGGGAAGCGGGAGGCCATGTTCCGTTCCTGCAAAAAAGCAGGAGAGCTGGGGCTTCCGATTGTCTTAGACCCGGTCGGCGTGGGCATTTCTGCGTTCCGGAGAGAGACGGCCGCAGAGCTTTTAAAAGCGTTTCCGTTCGCGGCCATCCGCGGGAACCTGTCGGAGATATCCTATCTCTGCGGCCTGCCGGCGGCAGAAAAAGGCGTCGACAGCGGCGCGGGAACAGGAGAGGGCGCCGCTATTTTTGCAGCCAGGAAAGCGGCAAAGGATTACAGAACGACCGTCGTCGTGACGGGCGCCGAGGACATCGTTTCCGACGGAACCCGCACGGCAAAAATTGCAAACGGCGTCCCCGAAATGCGGCAGATTACGGGAATGGGCTGCATGCTTTCCGGGATTCTCGGCGCATGCGCCGCGGCAGAGCCGGACACGTTCCAGGCGGCCGTCACAGCCGCAGCCGCCATGGGAATCGCCGGGGAGTCTTCCCTGGAGGGCATTGGAAAAAATGGTGTAGGAAGTCTCCATGTGGGGATTTTGGATGCCCTTGGCCGGATGGACGATGAGACTGTGCGGCTGCGGGGGAAAATCAAGTATGATGAGTAGGGAAAAGGCCGTTTTATGCGGCTTTTTTCATTTCATGGGAAACGGTGCTCCCTATGAAACAAAAGCGCTCCGCAGGGAGGCACACTTTTTCATATCCATGTCCGAAAACAGCCGGATTTTCCCGTGAAGACGTGGTAAGATTCCTTCAGACCATGAAAAAGGAGAAGCAAAATGGAGATGGAGCGAGAAAAAATGTATGCTGCATACAAAGCAAAGGATGCAAGGTTTGATGGCCGCTTTTTCGTCGGCATTTCGTCGACGGGAATCTACTGCCGTCCCATCTGCCGAGCCAGGCTGGCGAAGCCTGAAAACTGCACCTTTTTTGCGACGGCAGCTGAAGCGGAGCTGGCGGGCTACCGTCCCTGCCTTCTCTGCCGTCCGGAGCAGTCGCCGGGAAGGCCGGCGGGAGAGCCTTCCTCCAGAGCACTTGCAGACAGGGCCGCCAGGCTCATGGAGGCGGGCTGCGGAGCCGGACGGAATTTGGAGGAACTGGCCGCAGAGCTGTGGTGCACAAGCCGCCATCTGCGGCGCGTTTTTGCGGAAGAGTTCCATGTGACACCGGTTCAGTATTTAAAAACATGCCGTCTTCTTCTGGCGAAAAGCCTTCTGACGGATACGGAGCTTTCGGTGCTGAATACGGCCATGGCATCGGGGTTCCAAAGCCTGCGCCGCTTCCAGGATGCATTCAAAGAGCAGTATCGTATGACGCCGACAGACCTCAGAAAGCAGGTGTCGGAAAAGAAAAAGGAGAAGAAAGACGGAAGCATCACGGTCTGCCTTTCCTACCGGCCGCCGTACCGCTATGAAGAGCTGCTGCGGTTTTTCGCAGAGAGGGCCATCCCCGGTGTGGAGATAGTAAAAGACGGGCGCTATTACAGGACGGCGCGGGTGAAGGATGCGGAAGGCAGGCGCCATAACGGCTGGTTTTCCGTTGGCCATGAGCCGGAAAAGAACGCCCTTTCGGTGACGGTCGGAGAGACGCTGCTTCCGGTTTTATCCCAGATCCTTGGAAGGGTGCGGAGGATGTTTGATTTATCTTGTGATCCCGAGACGGTCGCCTGCGCCCTTTCCGGCATGGAGGCGGTACGGCCGGGGCTTTTTAAGCCGGGGACGCGCGTTCCGGGAAGCTTTGATGCCTTTGAGCTTTCCGTGCGGGCCGTTTTAGGCCAGCAGATCACAGTGCGGGCGGCCTGTACGTTGGCAGGGCGGCTGGCAGAGGCCTTGGGAACGCCTGTTTTTACGGGAATCGAGGGACTTTCGCTCCTGTTCCCGGAGCCGGAGGAGTTTCTTTCTTCCGGGGAGCCTCTTGAGAGCCGCCTTGGCCCTCTTGGAATCCTTTCTTCGCGGTCAGCCGCCATCAAAAGCCTGGCGGAGGTGTTCACAGACGGGAGTATCCGCTTTGGGTTCTGCGCCGACCCGGAGGCGGAAATGAAGAAGCTGTTAAAAATTCGAGGAATCGGGAACTGGACGGCCCAGTACATTGCCATGCGTACGATGGCCTGGACAGACGCATTCCTGGAAACAGATGCCGGAATCAAAAAGGCGCTTCCGGGACTTAGTCCCAAAGAGCTTCTTAAACTGGCGGAGCCGTGGCGGCCGTGGCGGAGCTACGCCAACATGTGCCTTTGGAATTCCCTTTACGGAGAGGAGAAAACAGAATGTATGTGACAGAATATGATTCGCCGGTGGGACGGCTTCTGCTGGGTTCAGACGGAACGGCGCTTACGGGACTTTGGATGGAAGGCCAGAAGTATTTTGGCGGGACGGGAAAGGAGCTGATGGAAAAGCAGGACTCTCTGCCAGTGTTTGACGCGGCCAAAGACTGGCTGGATCGGTATTTTGCCGGAAAGCGACCTGCGGCATCAGAGCTTCCCCTTGCGCCTTCCGGGAGTCCGTTTTATCAGGAGGTTTGGAAAATTCTTTTGGAGATCCCGTATGGAACCGTGACGACCTACGGAGCTATTGCAGGAAAAATTGCAGAAAAGAGAAACCGCCCGTCCATGTCGGCGCAGGCCGTCGGCGGCGCGGTGGGGCATAACCCGATTTCCATTATAATCCCCTGCCACCGCGTCGTGGGAGCCGGCGGAAGCCTGACCGGGTATGCCGGCGGGGTGGAGAGGAAGAGGTGGCTTTTGGAGCTTGAAGGGGGATGGGGGAGAGGAAAAACGGCAGGCCTGTAAAGGAAACAGTTCTTTGATTACGAAAAAAAGAGAGGATTTTCCCTCTCTTTCTGTCTTTATAATACCACAAAATCAACCAAAAAACAAGACTGGTATCCGGCCGCCTATGGTGTTATCCTATTCTTCCACAAAAACGGAGAGGGGGATATGCCATGGAAAAGGACTGGCTTTTATGGATACAAAATGCCATGCCGGATCGCGTCCTGGAAACAAACAAAACGACAGAAAAATACGGCCTTTCGCTCACCAGAGAGGAGGCCGGAATCATTCTAAAGGAGCAGGAGCGCATTCTAAAGGAACAGAGACGGATTGACCTTAATGGCGGCGCCGCTGAAAAAATCATCCTGGAATTCTGCGATTCTGATTTCATCAACCAGGAAAATTATGCGGAAACCGTGATCCGTCTGGAAGAAATCTTTTACCTGTACAAAAACGAGATGCAGGACGAACTGACAGACGACGAACTTCTGCACCTGATGCGGGAACAGTTTGATGAACTCTGCTTCGGGGATCTGGATTATCTGGAGGGGACATGCCTGGAAAAATTCGCAGAGGCAGTCCGGGCCGGATACCGTGGGTTCCGCGGGACAGACGGGCGCCGGGAGGCCGGCAGGTTCGACGATACGGCCAGATGGGATTATGAGCTCTATCTGGAAACGCTGCGGGAACTTTTGTGGAGGTGATGAGATGGAAGGGAAAATGGACGCATGGATGGAGATTTTTTACAGGCTGGCAGACGCCTATTCTCTAAGGGAAACCAGTTCCCTGACGTATGAAAAGGCAGAGCAGCTCATGGGAGCCGTGCTTTACTGCATCCGCGAGGCCGAGAAATTGCGGCCGGACATGCCTGCATCAGGAATCGGCGCAGAAAAGGAGCTTTACGAAGCCGGAAGACAGGCGGTCTTTGAAAAAGCGAAAGAAGCCCTTGCAGCATACCATGCGCTTTTGCCGGAGTTTGACGCCTATGGGAGCCGGTGCCTGGAGGATACGTTTTTAAAAGGGCTGCCTGCGTTTTTCTCCCGCTACGATGCGCGTTTTTACCCGCAGGCGGACATCATCACCCTGGATTACCCGGTGCTTCAGGATCTGACGCAGTATTCCGGAATTGTGAGAATTTCCGTTTTTTTAGAGTGCATGGAGGCAGAACAAGCCTTTTTAAAAGCATTCCCGCGGCCGGCCGTCATCGAAATGCTGGAACACTATGATGCCGGTTTCCGGGAATCGGCAGACAATCTCTGCGAAATTGTCCTGACGGCTTTTTTCGGACATGTTCTCGCAGGAAAACCGTTCTCCGAACAGAAGTTTTGCGAGACAGATTATGACAGGATTCAAAAGAAATTTGGAAAACAGGGCAGGCAGGAGATAAAAAGGCAGGTGACAGAGGCGGTGGGCGGCATGGTTTTCAGGTGCAGAGCAGAGAGCAGTGTTTTATCGTATCTCTGCGGGGCAGCCGAAGACATTTTAAGCCGGATGGAAAACGCGGCCGCCTGCGGCTCACTAAACAATCTGTTTTAAGAGAGAATCCCTCAGGCGGGATTCTCCGCCGCAGTGCGGTTCAAACGGCGGGAAAAAATCCCGCCGTCCGCCCCCCTATTTCACCTCTTTCAGCGCAAGCCGCGGCGACGCGACAAGTGAATAGTTGGAATGATAGATCACAAAGCCGGGAGCCGCTCCCGGCACTTTTTTTAAGAATTTCCGCTGGATATAGTCGATCTCCACCTTATCATTCTCACGGCCTTTGGAATAGTAGGCCGCCAACTCGCCGGCCTCCTCAAAGGTGCGGTCAGGAAGCTCCTTTCCCTCGGTTTTCACGATCACATGGGAGCCGGGCATGCCCTTTGCATGGAACCACCAGTCGCCGCCGTTTGCCGTCTTGAAGGTCAGTTCCTCGTTCTGGTAATTGTTCTTTCCCACATAGATGTGGAAGCCGTCCGAAGAGAGATAATGGAAGGGACGGCTGGTGATTTTCGGCTTTTTGCCGCCGGCATGGCGCTTCTTGATATAGCCGTACTCCATGAGTTCCTCGCGGATTTCCACCAGGTCGTCCTCGGCGAGGGCAATGTCGAGGGCAGAGCTGATGGACTCTAAGTGGGCGATTTCCGCTTCCGTCTGCGTAAGCTGTTCGGAGACGGCCTCGAAGGTGCGCTTCTGTTTGTTATAACGGTCAAAATATTTCTTTGCATTCTCCTGGGCTGAAAGCGTCTCATCGAGGGGGATTTTGACCTCGGTATTGTCGTAATAATTGAGGCAGGCAAGCGTTTTTTCCCCTCCGGAAAGGCCGTAGCCATACGTGTTTAAAAGCTCGCCGTAAATCCTGTATTTTTCCCGCTTTTCCGTATCCTTTAACTGCTTTCTCTGGAGATCCAGCTTCTTGTAATTCCGCTCCAGGGCCGTGGAGACGATCCGGCGGAGATCCGTGGATTTCTGATGGATTCTGGAAACGGCATTCTTTTCCGCGTAATAGGTCTCCAAAAGGCGGCTGATGGATGAAAATTCCTCAGCGCGATAATCGCCGCCCTCCATCATCGTTAAAGGCACCGAAGAAAACTCCACGGGCACATCTCCGCGGTAGATGATGGACGGCCGGAAATTCCCGCTTTTCACATCGTCCATGATCCAGCCGAAGGCATGGAAGAGATGGGTGAGCGCCGCATCGGAAAACTCCCTTGCGGAGATGTCGCCGTCTAAGGAGGCCAGATGGCAGATTTCCGCAGAAACGACAGGGCTTATGCCGGTTAAGTTCATATAAATAGCCTTGGAAAGCGGCTGGGGCGCTGCACCGATGACGGCCTTAAATTCTTCCTCGGAGATTTCCAGGGGATTTTTCTTCTCCTGGGTGTGGGGGATGAAGTAAGTCCGGCCGGGAAGAACCTCGCGGACGGAGCTGACCTGGGCGGAAATATGCTTGATGCTGTCTAGGATCATGTCGTTTTCGTCGCAGAAGATGATGTTGCTGTGTTTTCCCATCAGCTCCACGATCAGGGATTTCCGTCTGAGATCCCCGAGCTCGTCGAGATGTTCCACCTCGATGCGGATGATCCGCTCAAGTCCCGGCTGCGAAACCGAGACGATGCGCCCGTTGGCGATGTGCTTTCTCAGCAGCATGCAGAAATTCGGCGCCGTCATGGGGCTCGGCTTGTTGTTTTCCGTAAAATAAAGGAGCGGCAGGCTCGCGTTGGCGGAAATCAAAAGCCGCACATTGCCGGAGTTCCCTTTTATGGTAAGAAGGAGCTCGTCTCGTTCCGGCTGTGCGATTTTGGAAATCCGGCCGGAGAGGACGGCGCCCTTTAATTCGTGTACAAGATTTGCAATAACAATTCCATCAAATGCCATGTTGTGAAGTCCTTTCTGATGCATGGATATGGTCAGGCCGTCCGGCGGCCTCATGGAGCAGGGAAAGAAACGCTTTCCGGTACCTGGTAAGATAAAGATCCCTGCGCCGGCAGGCATAAAAATGTCTCGGAAGCTCCACGCCGAGAATCGGATAGACGGCCCATGGAGCGGAATCGCCTGCATCGACATAGGAGTCAGGGCAGATCATGACGGCCTCTGCCGTCGCGGCCACCCGCTTCCCAACCTCGATGCTGACGGTTTCCAGGCCGATTTTCGGCTTGATTTCCCTGGAAATAAAGAGAGAGTCCTGGAGCGCCCGGACGGAATGGCCGGGACGGCTGCAAATGAAGGTCTCATCCCTGGCTTCCAGAATGTCGATGGGCGTCCCGGAGGGGATCCGCCCGGCGATGGCACAGCGGCGGTTGGCGAGAAGCACCAGGTGTTCCTCCTTTAAAAGCTCATAATAAAGCTCCTCATGCTTCGGCGATGTCGTCATACAGGCAATGTCCACACGGCCTTCTAAGACGCTCTGTTCCAGGTCGGCAGAGCCCTGCTCGGAAAGCTCCAGGGTCACATGGGGGAACTGTTCCGAAAAACGGGAATACAGAAGCGGCAGAAGCTCCATGGAACGCTGTACCGGAATGCCGAAGCGAAGCGTGCCGAAGTCCTCATGCTTTAACTCCTCGATTTGGCCGGACAGGTTCCGGTTTATGGCAGAAATCTGCCTGGCGGCTTCCACGTAAAGCTGTCCCGCCGGTGTCAAGGTCATGGGTTCCGTGGTGCGGTCAAAAATAGGGGCGCCGAGGCTGGCCTCGGCAGCCTTTATGGCCTGGCTTAAGGACGGCTGGGAGATATATAGTTTTTTGGCGGCTGCGGTGACGCTGCCTTCCCGCAAAACCGCCAGAATATACTGCATGTGTTTCTCATTCATAAAATCCCCTCCGGGGTCTGGTTAAAAGACGGCTTTGGCATCCTTCGGAAGCGTCCGGACATGTTTGAAAAAGCCAAAAGAGGCTGAGGCCTCATCCCGGTTATAGACATGTCCCCACCGGGCTTCAAGCTCCAGGGCCGTCTCGTCAAACAGGGCACAGGCGGCAGACACGGAATCCCAGACTTCCCCGATATCGCCGCTTATATAGGTTTTCAAAAAGCGGTTCCATGTTTTCTCCGGGAGATAGTCTTTCATATATTTGGATGCCTTTCCCATCGAAATACGGAAATCCGTCTCATATCCGATTTTCCAGTTTAAGAGCCGCACAAGCTGCGGATGGCTTGCGGAATGGTACATTTCCTGGACGTAAGGGATTTCCTCCCGCCAAAGCCCCTTTGTGATGTTGTTTAAGCACCACCAGAATTCGTTGCAGCAGGCGAGAAATTCCCCCTGGGACGGCCGCCTGATCCGATAATCTTCGTCGGACGGAGCAGGAATGTCCGGAAAAATACCGTCTTTATCGAGCAGGATCACACAGAGCTTATCGCTCAGGACATCGGCTTCCCTTACCGGCACCACATGAAGATCCAGCCGGTTCCCGTCCGCAAACTGGATGAGCCAGCCGTAGCATTTATCAAAATCCACGTCACAGCCGTTCCACTTGTCCACCTCGTCAGGGCACTGCATATAGAGCCGCTTCCCGAACCGGTCGATCCAGTGTCTGTCCTCGTAAAAAGGCCGGTTTTCCCGCACCGCATAAACGATGTCGTAGTCCTGGAAAATATCCTTTTTTACATGGGGATTCGTCCTGGAACCGTTCATATAGACGCCGCGGATCCTGTCATCCTCCTTTGCGGTATTCAGGATCAGATCAAACATTTCTTTTTCACTCCGCATGCCGTTTCGTCCTTTCTCTGCCCGGCATAGGACGGGCCGCTTTACAGTTATTATACCATGTCCGCTGCGCGGCCACGGGCCTCCGGCGGAATTTAGCGCCCGGCTTTCCGCGGTGAACGCGGAAACCGGTATGCGCAGGTATAATG